>MDTD01186202.1_pt1 | contig 28865 bp, 23 predicted proteins | sample 811221 | NCBI WGS metagenome assembly MDTD01 (sample SAMN05326646, study PRJNA326480) | marine metagenome | isolation source: seawater | place: Pacific Ocean: South West | collected 2011 | reverse complement strand
ATATATTCCAAAATTTTCAGAATAAGTGAAGAGTGTTTTGTAGTGAAATTTTTTAGAAATTAAACCTTGAAGTCCAAAATGATGAGCTCTTAACCTATTATTTACAATGTATTGACCATCGCTATAGCGTCCTTTATTTGAACCAAGAGTAAAAAGCGGATTTCCAATAACTCTTCTATTATTTGTCCATCCTGATTGATATATATAGTGATTATAATAATTATCCCAACCATAAGTAGTATCTGAAGATCCTTCTGCCCCGCTTTGATTCATTGTGTTGATATATTCATAAGTAAGACATGAAATTAAACCTGGTTGGTCGTAGTTGATATTTATACCATACAGCCCATCAAATCCATTTAAAAGCCATCTAGCTCCACTTTCGTCTTCAAACGGATGCTCACCGTAAAACTTAATTTTCTTATCTTTATATTTTTTTTCATAAGAGTAATTCCATGCACCCAGATGGTTTCCAAGCGAATTTTTCTGCTCTTGGCTTGTGCTATTTTTATCTCCGGGTAAAGCAAAAATAATACGTATAAAATCTTTTGAACTAGATGGTAATTTGCCAAACTGCTTGGTTTCACCTGCCCATATTGCCATATGATCTAGGCCTAGCTCTATATTTGAATTTTCAGAAATTTTCTTCTTAATACTAATTGATTTTTGATGTAAGAAAGGATTTGTTATATAGTCGGTACTCTTTAACCAGCCATGCGCAATACTTGCTAAATATTGAAAATTAAATTTAAAAAGTCTGATGTCCTGATAATCTTTAAGGCCTGTAGATATTTTTGGCATTGGACTGGCGTTAGAACTTTCCACAAGTGAACCACTCGAAAGATTATTAAGTTTATAGGGATTAGATTTTTTACCTATTCGAAAGTAAAATTTGCGAACTGTTAAACTAAGGTAAGCTTGATTAAATAAGATTTCATTGTAATTATATCGGGGTAGAATGATTTCACCACCATATTTCAAAATTTTTAAGTTCTTCGAAATTTTTAATGATAAAATTGATTTTTTTGAAATAATCCCATTCTGATTTGATGTTATCCAAAATGGTATTTTATCATTAAAAAAGTATATTTCTGAATCAATTGTTTGACAAAAAGATAAGGATAAACAAAAAGTAAGAAGTAAAGACTTTATGAGAAGAGCGTTAGGTTAAATTTTTTGATTTTTCTTTTTAGCGAAGTCTAAATTATTTTTTACTTGATTTGCGGGTGAGTATTCTGGAACAATGCTTTTTAAAGACTTTCTAATTATACTTGCATCAAAAGATTTTGAAATATTTACAACTTTTTCAGATTCTGCAAGAGTTTGATTCCACCCATTTTTTACTTGATTTTTCAAGATCATAATTTTTTCATGCGGCGAGTCTACAATATTCTCACCTTTTGTAATTAATTCCTCAAACATTTTTTCACCTGGCCTCAACCCTATATATTCAATCAGGATGTCTACATCTGGAGTAAAGCCTGAAAGTTTTATTAGCTCAATAGCAATATCTTTAATTAGTATTGGCTCACCCATATCTAAAACAAATATTTCTCCACCCTTTCCAAGGGAACCTGCTTGAAGAATAAGCTGAGCTGCTTCTGGTATAGACATAAAATATCTTTTAATGTTTGGATCTGTAATTGTTAGTGGTCCTCCGTTTTTGATCTGATCCTGGAAGGTTGGTATTACGCTTCCAGAGCTACCAATTACATTGCCAAATCGAACAGCCATATACTTTACATTTGTATTGATACTTTTTGCCTGAATAACTTGCTCAGCAACACGCTTTGAGGCACCCATTACATTTGTTGGATTAACGGCTTTATCTGTGGATACTAATACAAATCTTTCAACATCAAAAGTCTCCGAACAATCCACTAAATTAATTGTTCCTTTAATATTGGTTTGAACAGCCTCCCATGGATTCTGTTCTTGCATAGGTACATGTTTATAAGCAGCTGCATGAAGAACAACATCCGGTCTAAATGAATTGAACATTGTAGCCAACATATCTTTATCTCTTATATCTCCTAAAATTGGTTGAATACCAATGTTATTGTCAAATTCCTTACACATGTTTTCAACATGAAAAAGGTTGTTCTCACTCTGATCAAACAAAATGAGAAGGCTTGGGTCAAAACCTAAACATTGCTTTACCAGTTCGGATCCAATAGATCCTCCAGCACCAGTGACTAGCACTTTTTTACCAAAAATATATTTTGATATCTCTGAGCGATTAAGTCGTACTTCTTGCCTTCCAAGTAAATCCATAATTGAAACATCTCTTACAGCGTCGAGTGAAACTTTCTTATTTATCAGTTCTGACATTGTTGGAATAGTTCTGTATGGTTTTTTTATTGCTTTACAATGATCAACAATTTGACGCATTGATGAGCTAGAAGCATTTGGAGTGCAAATAATTATTTCATCAAAAGGAATATTAAAAGTATGAATTGATTCAATTTTCCCAAATATAGGAACTCCATGGATAGTTGTATTAATTTTTGATTCATCGTCATCAAGTAATCCTACTAACTTATATGGTGATGAAGGATGCTCTAAAATATCACGAACAATTTTTTCTGCGCTCCATCCAGCTCCTAATAAAATAATTTTTGTTTTATTGATATTGCTAATTTGATTGTTTTTGCTTTTTTTAACTAAAAAACTGTTAGAATAAATCCTTACTGCGGCTCGACAAGAAATAAATCCAACTGTGCTCAAAATATAATCTATTATAAATATACTTCGAGGAATTGCAAAAAAACCTAAAACCATTAAAGTTAACGCAGCAGATAAAATTGTCCCCGCAGAACTTGATTTAATAATATTAATTAAATCTCTTACACTAGTATATCTCCAAAGTCCACTATATGCATTAAATACTATGTTTACTGAAATTTTTGAAAAGAGTAATACGGTAAAGAAATAATAAATGGTAGGAAGCATTGATGTGGGTATTGAAAAGTCAAACCTCAAAAGGTAGGAGCCTATCAAACTGAGAGTAATTACAAGGATATCGGCTAACAGTAGAGCCCAGATATTTTTTCTTAAAATACTCATTTAGTATTTTTGTGTATTTTCATAATTCTTACCTAGATTAGAATAAGAATTTAATTAATTAGAAATGATTTACAAATAAAAGGGAGGGTTAACTCTTATGCCCCCTCAAAACGACCCAAATAGTACGAAAAATTATGTGAAAATCTAATCTTAAATTCAAATTTTCAATATAGTAAAAATCATACTTCAATTTTTGATGTACATCCTTTATTGTTGTATCAAAGGGCTGATTTATTTGTGCCCATCCAGTTACGCCCGGTCTGATTTTTAACCTTCGACTGTAAAATGGATATGTTTCTTTTAATTTTTTCACAAAAAAAGGTCTCTCTGGTCGAGGACCAACAACCGACATATCACCTTTAAGTATATTCAAAAGTTGGGGTGTTTCATCAATATGAAGTCTCCTAAGAATCTTCCCTAGTCGCGTAATTCTAATGTCTTTAGAGCTTGACCAAATCGGACCAGTATCCAGCTCTGCGTTGTAAATCATTGATCTAAATTTGATTATGTTAAAAAGTTTTTCATTTTTTCCTGACCTAGATTGAAAATAGAAAATTGGTCCCACTGAATCTAACTTTATAAAAAGTCCAATAATCAACCATATTGGAATACATACCAAAATGCCTATAAATGCAATGAAAATATCAAAAGTTCTTTTCAGTACTCTTGAATAAAATGTTTCAATATTCATATTTATATCTATTAGAGGAACTCCAACAAGCTGGGTTGTCCTTGCAAGACCGGTAACCACCTCATACAAATCTGGCAATATCTTAATTGATATTGGAGCTCCATTAATTGCAACTATTGAACTCATTATTCTTTCTGGTTTTGGCATATCAAGCGCAATAATAACATCTGTAATTTTTTCAGTTTGAATTATTTTTTTAATCTCTGTCTCGTTACCTAGCTTTCTAATATCAATGTCTACTATATTATAATTAATAGGGTCATCATTGGCATGAACAAAGCCTACAACTTTTAAACCATGATAGTGTTGATTTAATAAGTTTTTGTAAATGGCAACTGACCTTCTATTTATTCCAAGAATAATAGCATTTTTAATACCTATGCCTTTTTTTAAAAAATATTTTTGGATTGAGTGTATTATGAATCTATTTAGCATTATAAATGTTGAAAGGATGAGGCCATATGAAAGTATTTTCCGGTAATCGACACTTATGTTAATCGCACCAAAAATGTGGAGACTTATAAATACAACTGTAGTAGAATATATTATTGGGAATAATCGAATAATTTCGTCAAATCTTGACAAGGTTGCTCGAGTATCGTAAAGATTGGCAAAAAAGAAAATTGTTGACCAAAAAAATTGTAAAATGACAACTATAAGAAACAATTGAGCAGTGCTGTTCAAATCCGTTAAATCATAAAAATAAAATTCTCCGATACTGATTATATATGCAAAAAAATTTGATATAAAATCAGAAGCAATTAATACAATCAATAAAAGTTTTTTTGATGGCTTTATTATCAATTTTTTAAACTTTCCATTAATGATAAAATTAGAGATTCTTTTTTTAGGTTTTCTTCTACGAATTTTAAGCCATTTTGACCGTCATTGTATCTTTTTTCTTTGTTTGAAAAATAGGTCAAAATTGCATTTGAAAGGTCCGATGCACTTTCCGGTTGAATAGCAATACCACTTTTTGATTTAAGAACTAATTTACTTGCATCACCTTTTACACTTATTATGATTGGCTTTTCACAGGCCATATATTCAAACATTTTTGAAGGAAGAGCAGATTTAAATAAATCCAAATTCTTTAAAGGAACAAGGCAAACAGATGATTTTTTAATCCAATTAATTAAATCCTCTCTTTTCACTGGCTCATGAAATTGGACTTTATCTCTTAAGCCGCGAGATAGATATTCGACTTCATTTCTACAAACCCCCTGCCCAATGAACCTGAAATAAATATCATAACTATTTAATAGCTCAGCGCATTCAATTATAGTTTTGAGATCTTGGGCATATCCCATATTTCCACTATATAAAACAGTAAATTTTCTATCAGCTTTTATTATACTTTTTTTTGATAAATTTAAAAAATTCTCACTGACTCCATTCATCAGTTCAAACATCGGTTTATCAGATATTTCTTTTGGAAAATTGCTTAGATATTTTTTAAAGCCAGGCACTGGAAAAATAAATCCTTTAGCAGATTTATAAATATAATATTCAATTTTTTTTCCAATTGAATAATTTATACCCTTACTTATTTGATTTAATTCTAGTGCTGAATCTGGCCACAAATCTCTAATATCTAACCAAAAATCTTTTTTTGTAATTTTTTTTATAAACATTCCAACAATTCCAGTAAAAAGAGGTGGAGCGGAAACAATCAAAATATCATACTTCTTAACATGCCTTGAATTGACAATAGCTGAAAACATAAAGACAAAATAATGTGTTAATTTTTTCAAAGTATTTTTTCTATTACTTGCAAAAGCTTTTGTACGCAAAATTGTTAAAGAAGATGATTTTTTTTCAATATTTAACCATGAATTTTTAAAACCAGGATAATATTTATTATTTGGATAATGTGGGGCCTCACAAAGCACCGTGACTTTATAATTATGCTTAATTAAAATATCTACATAATCTCCCCATCTTGATGCAGCGGCACCTCTTTCTGGAGGATAATATTGTGTTACTACAAACACATGCATTTTATTAACACCTTTAAGGATTTAATAATGGTAATACAACGTAGGAATAATCGGTTGAAGGATGATTTGTTAGATTAACTTGATTGGATCCATCATAACCCATTCTGTAAATTTCCCAATTGCCATCTCTAGAAGATTGAAAAATTAATTTATCGCTATCACCATAAAATCTAGCATTCCAATCATCTCCACTGTTTCTTGATAAGTTTGATATTTTTTTTGATTCAATGCTATAACTATATATTTCCTTGTTTCCATCTCTTTCAGAAGTAAAGACAATTGTCAACCCATCCGGGGAAAAAATAGGCTCATAATCATCAGATTCATTGGATGTTATTTTTTCTTGGTTTGATCCATCAGAATTCATCATGTAGATATTTCTGTTTCCATCTCTTTCAGAAGTAAAGACAATTTTTTGACCATCTGCAGAGAAACAATTGCCATGTGATATAATGTCATTTGAAAATGGGTTTCTAGTCAAATTAATTCTATTTTTGTCAAGAAGATTGGTAAAGAAAATTTCCATTTTTCCTTTATACCAACCCTGATAAATAATGAAAGATCCATCTGGAGAAAATTGTGGAAATTTCTCGTAAGAATCTGTATTGGTTAAGTTTATCCTGCTTCCACTATCAAGATCCATTATAAAAATATCGTAATTATCATTTGCAGGAAAGTATGTAGAAAATACAATAACGTTTTCTAATGGTGAGAATGATGGTGTCCAATCATTCTCGATAGAGTTTGTAATATTTGACAAACCTCTTGCTACCCATCTAGTATAACCGTCAAGCCATTCTAAATCTGCAATGTAAATCTCTCTATTTCCATCTCTATCAGAAACAAACGCAAGTTTTTTTGAGTCTGGAGATATTGATGGATTAAAATCAATATGTTTATTTTTAGTTATATGAGACATTGAAGAATTGTAAATATCTGTAATATAAATATCATAATTCCACCAACGTCTTGATGAAAATATAATATGAGGATCTATATATATATCTTTATCACTTTTGATGTTGTTTTCACATCCAATAAAATTTAAAATAAATAAAAGTACAAAAATTTTAATTCTATAATACATTTTTAATTTAAAGCGATTTATATATGTTAATCATTTGTTGAAGATTTTTCTCCCAATTAAACTCATTCAAAACTCTTTGCCTAGCAAAATTTCCGAATTTTAATCTCATTTTTTCATCTTTATAAAGCTTTAATATATTTTTAGCTAAATCTTTGGCATCATCTACATTTACAACAAAACCTGTCTTATTATGCAAATTTACTTCAATCAGTCCACCAATATTAGATGTAATTGATGGTATTTCACAACTTGCAGCCTCTATTACTGATACACCAAAACTTTCTCTTTCTGAAACAGCGATAAAAATTGAAAGCCTATTGAAATAATCTACGATTTTATCATGCTGGACAAATCCTTTAAATGATATTTTTTCATTTAAGCCCAATTCATCTACCTTTTGAATCATTTCTTCTTTTAAGGAACCGTCACCTACAATCATGAAGTCAATTTCTTCTTTCATGTCACATATAATTATCTTTGCAGCATCAAGAAGGCAACTAATTCCATTATGCTTCTCTATACTTTTAATAGTGCCAACTAAGAAGTTCTTTTTTTCCTTTTGATCAGGCTTAAAGAAATTTGTATCAACTCCAAATGGCACTAATTCAATGTCATTCCTTGAAAATTCTTTTTTAATTATTTCCTTCATTGCAATGCTGGTAGAACAAACGACATTTGCAGATTTGATAATTATTTTTAATAAAAATTTATTTAATCTACTTCTTGATGGAAAATCATATATATCGCTTCCCCATACTGATAAAATAAATGGCCTAAACCTGCTTATAAATGCTAAAACTCCATAACTAGAAGCATAATGAGCGTGAATTATATTTGGATGAAAATCCCTAATAGTTTTTACAAGAAGTGGAAGTGACAAGATATATTTAATTTTACCTATGCTAGGCTCCCTCAAGTTCTTTATTTTTGATCTCAGATTTGGAGAAATTACTTTGATTTCAAGCTCTTTGTATTTAGCTGCACTCTTTACATTTGGAGCAAAAAGACTAAATAGTATTATATCAAGACTATTTTTCTTTAAAGACTCCGCCCATCTTAGTGTATGGATTGAATTTGCGTCTGAAAGTAAAAGTATTTTCAAAATTTTATTATTTAAAGGCTCTTAAAGTTAAATGGATATATCGATAATTATTGTTAACTATAATGTTAAGGAATTTATCACTCCCTGTATTCATTCAATATATAAACATTTAAAGGGAAACTACAGCTTTGAAATAAGTATTATTGATAATAACTCTAAAGATGGAAGCGAGAAGTTAATAAAAGAAAAATTTCCAAAAGTAAACTTCATAAAAAATGAAAATAACATTGGTTTTTCTAAGGCTGTAAATCAAGGTGCAAGAATATCGAAAGGCAGATATTTTTTCATACTAAATCCTGATACACTGTTAATTGAAGACTCAGTCAAAATTTTTTTAGAAAAAATAAATGGGATAGAAAAATTTGGAGCTATTGCTCCATCACTAATTTCTATTGATGGTTCAATTCAACAATCAACCTGGCGCTTCCCAAGCCTAACTAACACCTGCTTAAGTATTTTTCATCTAGACTTTTTAAATTTTTATAAAAATTATAACGATAATAATTTTTCTAGAGTGTTAAAAGTTGACTCAGTTTCGGGGGCAGCAATATTTATTTCAAAAAAAGTATTTCACAAATTAAAAGGTTTTAATGAGAGGTTGTTTTGGATGGACGATATTGACTTATGCCTCCGATTAAAAAGTTTAGGTTATTACGTTTATTATGCTCCCGAAACAAAAATTATTCACTTTTTAGGAAAAAGTTCTGAAAAAAACTACAAAATTTCTGCATCCAACCAATTGATAAGTAAAATAAAATATTTTGAAATGCATCATTCTAAATCTAGTTACAACATAATTAAATTATGCGTGTTAGTTATTTCTTTAATAAAAATATTTATTTCGCTTTTATTATTCTCATTTTCTAAAAAGTTTAGGCAAAAGCTTTTTGGCTACCTTATTGCTTTAAAATTTGTAATGAAAAATGAAAAATGAAGTATTTATTTCTTAGATATAGATATTAAAGAGATAGCAAAACCAAACATTATCCACATTGGTAAAAAATATATCGTTGAGCTAGCTGCAATAGCAGCAGGGATAAATGTCGTGATTGACAAAAAAAGGGATTGGCTAAAATATTGAATTTTTTGATTTTTAGTAGATTTTGAAATTATAAATAAATTATAAATAATATTAAATATCAGAAAAAGGCCTATAACTGAAATAAGAATTCCTCCTTCAACAAAAACTTCTATCCAAAAATTATGCATTGATGTAAATCTCCCAGCAACCGGACCTATTAATTCTTGATTTGCTACAGAACCTCCAGCTCCCAATCCCAGGCCATTTGTATTTTTAAAAGCAATCAAGCCGTTTTCGATCAACTCCCTTCTCCACTCTAAGGAGCCGCCAACGTCAAAATCACCAGACACATAATAAATTAATGCCTGAATTGAATTAGCTAATTCATTTATTCTAGGGTTATCGCTTTCAGTAAAGCTATTCATTCCTAAAAAAATTCCTATTGAGATTGAAACGATGAGAACAATGGTTCCGATTTTCTTTTTAATTAAAAACAGGTAGAGAAGAAAAGAAAATATAAGAGCTAAAAATACTGCCCTTGAAGCGGTCATAGCTATAATAATGGTAATTGAAAAAATTCCTAAGATCCTGATACTTGTTTTTCTAATGCATAGAAAAAAAGGCAAAGCTATAATCATAGATATGGCTAAATCATTTGTATTCCAACGGAATCCAGTTGGTGGTCTTATACTTGAGAGTAAAAAAATGTTGTCATAAACTGAAAAATTGACAGGTTCTTTTCCAAAAAAAGTTGATAACGAAGAATGTGAGGATATTGGCATTCTAAAACTTGTAAATGATTCAAAAAAAGCAATTACAATTTCAATGGAAACGAAAACTGAAAGAGTTTTAAACATTTGATTTAATTCATCAATATTTGTGCAAAAAAACACTATGCTAGTAACAATGAATAATCCACAAAAAATATAAAAATTATATTTGATTCCTAGCTCTAAACTTGGTGCCCAAAATAGTGAAATTAGATACCATGCGAATATTATAACTAAAAGAGAAACATGAGGATTAAATAATGAGCCTATATCTAAAGAATATTGATTTTCCTTGATTTTATAGAATAGAACTATGGTGCAAATAAATAAAAAAAGGTGAAATAGGAATAAATCTGCAAAGCTTATCGCTATTCCTATAAATGCAGAAGCAATAAGAAAAAGAAATAAACGAGAAAAACTTAAATAGCTTAGACTAATTCCTGACATTTTTAATTAAATAAATTGATATCATTGATATTGTTAGTAGCTCATAAAGGATTAACGAAATTGGGACAGCTTTTACCTCTTGGTTTTCAATAATCGCAATAAAAAATAAAAACGATACAAATGAAGATGAGGCCTGTACAAAAGAATAAAATGAATCTTTATTGGAAGCCATTAGCCATTGACGGCCTAACGAATTGGAAATTGCAGTGAGAGGAAGTACCATGCTAAAGAGTTTTAATACTTCAATAGAGTTGAAGTAATCATTACCAAAAAAATTAAGTATTATTTCTTCTGCCAATATGTAGACAAATAAATAAAACAAAAACCCTATAAATGATATTAGAACAACATAACTTTTAATTAATTTTAAATTAGAATCTTTATTTTTGGCAGATGATGTAATTATTGGATAAAATGCCTGACTAATTGGTCCAAATAGTGAGTTAAGTGCTCTATAAATTCTATTTGCTACATAATAGTAACCAATTTGAATCGGATTAACGTATAGACTAAGTATAATTAGGTTTAAATTTTGATTTAAAACAGGTATTATGGTAGAAAAAAAGCTGTGAATTGAATCTTTATAAATTTGAAATGATTGAACTGGTAATGATAAGCGAAAATAACCAATATTGCTAAGAAGCTCATAATAAAGATATACGCAAATAAGTAAGCTTGAACAAGCAAAAGAAGCCAAAACAATCCAGGCATCTTTTGAAGTATTTACAAAAAGCACGATGACTATAAACCCTAAAAAACGAAATAATATTTTTGAAATTGATATACCTTTCATTTTTTCTGTTCCTTGAAAATACCATGTTGGAGTTATCCCTTGAAAAACAGATCCCAAAACAACTAAAAATAAAAAAAGTAAATTATCTCTAAAAACTGGGATTAGTAAGGCAGATAAGCTAGAAATCAATAAAACAACTGGTAAGGTTAATAATTTAGATGTCAAAAGTTTTCCAATGAAAACTTTAAGCTCCTTTTTGCTGTTTTTGATTCTTGAAATTTCTCTGGAAGCCATTAATGAAGACCCAAATTCAGTGATTAGTAGAATAAAGACCCCAAATGTTTGAATAATACCTATTTTACCAAACTCTATTGCTCCAATTGATCTCGCTATTAAAGGAAGCATGAAAAATGACAATAAGTAATCACTAAAATGTGAAACATATAAGAAAAATGAGTTTGCAACAAAAGAACTTTGATTTCTATCTAAAAGATTAAACAATTCTTTTTATTTTCTTTCAAAATAACTCACGATTGAATCAACAATAATTTTACAAGAATTTCCATCTCCATAAATGTTCGGAACAAATTCTTTATTTAAATGAATTTTTCTTTTGAATTGTTCATAAATATTTTGTGGTTCACACAAAACGTTATGATCTTTTTCAATAAGCTCAATCCATTCTGTTTGAGAACGAACAGTAATACATTGTTTCTTGGCAAAATACGACTCCTTTTGGAGTCCTCCGCTATCGGTTATAACTAGATTACAATTTTTTAATAATGATAGCATAGAAATGTATCCAACAGGCTCTATAAATTCCACATTGCTGTTTATGGAAAACTCATCCATTTTTTTCTTAGTGTGAGGATGAAGGGGCATGATTATTTTTATTTCTTTATGAATCTTGTCTAAATTTTTAAAAATATTTGATAGTTTATCAATTGAGCTAATATTTTCACTCCTATGAATGGTCGCTAAAATAAACTTTATTTCATTTTGCGCTTCAAAATGAGTTTTGTCTTTTTTGGTAAACTTTAAAAAAGAATCATACATTATATCACCGGAGTGAATCACTCCTTTATTAATTTTTTCTTTTGATAAATTTTTCACCGCATTTTTATTTGGGCAAAAAAGTAAAGACGAAAGATGATCGGTTATTATTCTATTTCTTTCTTCGGCCATATCTCTGTTAAAACTTCTGAGGCCTGCTTCAACGTGAAAAATTGGTAAAGATAAAATTGAAGCAGCTAGACTTCCCGCCAGAGTTGAGTTAGTATCGCCGTAAACCATTACACCATTAATTTCCTCTCTCAAAATTATATTTTTTATTGAATGGGTCATTTTATTAATAATTTTATGATATGACATTTGATTAATATTGAGATTGTACTTCGGCTTTGATAAACCCAACTCTTCAAAGAAAATATCAGACATGTTATTATCAAAATGCTGTCCGGTGTGAATCACAACCTCCGATATTCCGTTGCGTTCAGCAATTTCACTAGAAATTACTGAAGATTTAATAAATTGAGGTCTTGCTCCAATTATAGATGCTATTTTCAAAGATTATCCAAAAGCTTCACATTCGCACCATCAAAAAAGAATTTTTTGCATTGACTTTTTCCATTTTTATCAAATTTTATCACATCACCTACCTCGTTAACCCATGCCGTTATTCGAGCTGGATTTCCAAAAATTAATGCAAAGTCTGGTACATTTTTTGTTACTACCGACCCAGCACCAATCATTGCATATTGACCGACACTAATACCACAAACAATCGTTGAATTCGCTCCAATTGATGCTGATTTTCTTATCAATGTTTTTAAATATTTATCTGAAGTATTTTGAGGAAATTCAGAGCGGGGTTTCAGTATATTCGTAAACACAACTGATGGTCCACAAAAAACATTATCCTCGATCTCAACCCCCTCATAAACGGACACATTATTTTGAATTTTTACATTATTTCCAATTACTACATTAGCAGCAACAAAGACATTTTGACCTAAAGTGCAATTCTTTCCAATAGTAGCTTTTGATTGAATGTGGGAAAAATGCCAAATTTTAGTTCCTTTACCAACGGATACTTCCTTATCAACAAATGAAGAATTATGAACAAAGTATTTTTTATCATCCATTAATTGATACCTTACTATTTTCATGCAATGACTTTGTTGCCATTTCTAAGATTTTTATTACATCAATACCCTGATCGATATTTGATTTTTTTATTTTTTTCCCCTGAGTTACTTGTATAAAATATTTTAGCTCGTTTTCCAAGGGTAAGGTTTCGTCAAATTTAACGTTCTTTGATATTTTGTTTTTTAAATCAAGTTGGTCGGCAGAAGAAACCTTTTCATAAAATAGTAGTTTTTTATCTTTTGAAGAATCATCAAAATGAACACTACCTTTAGAACCAACAACAACCAATCTGTGTTCTTTGAATGGATGAAGCCAGCTCACAAATATATGGCCTTGAATACCGTTGGGATATTTTAAGTAAGTTATTGTTGTGTCGTGAATATTTTTTTGAAGTATATCGCTGCCCAGTGATATAACACTTGAAGGAAAAGATCTGGACAAATATTGAAATATTGAAATATCATGAGGGGCAAAACTCCAAAAAACGTTTTCGTTTTTTCTAACGATTCCCAAATTTAAACGATTACTATAAATGTACTGAATATCCCCAATTTTTCCATTATCAATCATTTTTTTAATTTTTTGAATCGCCGGATGAAATAAAAGTGAATGTCCAACAACTAAAAGGCCATCATATTTGACTAATAAGGATTTAATTTTTTCTGATTCAGATAAAGATAAAGATAACGGTTTTTCAACGAGAACAGGTTTATTGTGTGAAATTACTTTTTTAGCTAATTTTGCGTGAGTTGCTGCAGGTGTAGCTATAACATAACCGTTAAATTCTTCTTTAAAACTATCTTCAATTTTTAAATAACACTCTATTTTTTCAAAGTTTAACTTTATTTTTTTAAGCTGTTCTGGATTTGTATCTACACATGAGACAGATACACCTAATGATTTCAAAGTTTTGATATGATTAAAACCCCAATTACCACCACCAACAACACAAATTTTAATATTTTTCAAAATTCTAATACCTAAAGATTACATTTAACGATGAAAACAACAATCCAATGAAAAAAGATGTAAATATAAAAACACTTCTTCTTGGAAAACTTTTTCTAATTGGAGGAACTGCATAATCTAAAATATGTATTATAGGGGATTGTTTTACTTCCTCTATTCTGGCCAACTCTAATTGTTGCTGCAATGTTAAATATACTTGTTTTTTTGCTTCAACTTCTCTAAACAGCTGAGAAAAAATCATAAAAAGCTCTGGTGATTCCTCATAACCCCTATTTCTTTCTTTAAAATTTTTGAGCGCTGATTCTGTTTGTTCCAATTCTTTCTTAACAATAGAAAGTCTATCAGAAATAAATATTTTCTCTTTTGTAGATTGTGCAGAGTTTTCTTTTTGAATGTAAACTTCAACCTGCTTACCTATAAAATTAGCTATTGCGGATGCAATAAATGGGTCCTGAAAAGTTGTAGATACTCTTATTAAACCAGACATTCTGTCTTCAGTGACTTTGACATGATCTTTAAACCTCTTTGTTGCTTTTTCAATAATAACTAATGAGTCAATATCATTGTTATTAAAAGTACTAATCCATGATGGTTTATTTAATTTCCATAGATTAATGAGGTCTATTTTTTTACCACTTTTACTAACCCATTTTTGGTTTACAACATTTAAAGATATTCTTCGAGATTTCACCACATCTGGTATATTAAAATTTTGATCACTATTAGCTGAATTCATACCCAAATTAGCCGCTAAAGATTGAAATTGACCAAGACCTTGACTAATATCAGTTTTAGCAGGATAAAGCGAAATTTGCGCGGTATAAAGTTTTGTGAACAAAAAAGATGAGCAAGTTCCAAGTATTGTCACAAATAAAGTAAAAAAAATAATAAATATTTTTTTTTCAATAAGAGCCTTTAAAAGAACTTTAAAATCAATAGTGCTATTGGTTATAATCTTTGGCCTGTCTGATTCTTTATCTTCTAATTCAAAATCGGGATAAAAATTTTTTAACCTATTTAAAACATCAAAATTTATTGCTGTATGACCCTTTTCGTAATTTATTAATGTCGCTCTAGATACACCCATCTTATCAGCCATATCCTCCTGCCTGATATCATTTAACAAACGATATCTCTTTATTTTTTGACCCAGCTGATTGACTCTAGTTTCCATTTTAATTTTGATTAAGTAGGATTGATAAAGACAGTAAAGTTGTTGCTAAACTACCAGCTTGACCTGAAATCATTGCAAAAGTTTGCCAACCTGAGATTTCATTGCTACCACTAATTGTTCTTTGATTAACATGAATTTTAGAACCTTCTTTGACCTTTGGGGAAAACCACCCTGAAACTGGAATAGAATTTCCGTTTGGGTAAACAACATAAATGTTATTCTTATTTGCAAATGAAGTTAACCCTCCAGCTTTTTTAATATAATCCCTAACAGAATTATTTTTTTTATAATTTATGTAACCCGGTTTATTTACTTCACCACCAACTAAAACTAATCCAGATTTCTTTAACACGTTTAAGCTGTCACCATCGTTTAAAATGAAAGTTTTGCTATCCCATGCAATTTGCAAACTATCTCTGAAAATCTCAATTCCATCTACTAGCGCATTTTCACTTAATCCTCCAGACAAATTTATTATATCATTTAATGTTGTTAGGTTGTTTACAGGATAACTACCCGGGGTTTCAATTTCACCGGTAATAGTAATTGACTCTATAGGGTTTAATAATTTGCTTGAAGGAACAGTGATTAAGTCACCATTATTTAATTTAATATTTTCATTAAAGTCTGTTATAATTTTAATGGGAGTTTCATTCAACGGGTTTTTTCTAAAAATTTTTATTTTTGACAAATCCATTCTTTTAATAAAATCGCTATCATTAAATGATAAAGTGGCTTCTAAAAGATCAGTTAGATTCATTTTTGAATTATAGGGATACTCTCCAGGGTTTTTTACTTGACCCTGGATGTTTACATAGCTTCGAAATTCAGGTTCTATTGGAAAATGTAAACTGTCTCCATTTGATATTTTAAAATTATCTATATTTTCATCTGTTATAATAAAACCATCGTTCGAAGAGTTTGATTTTTTGTAAACAAAAATGTATTTTGAAGATTTCGCATCTTTTCCCCCTGTAAATTCTATTAAATTCTTTAAATTTTCATTTTCAAGGGCTTCATAGTATCCTGGCTTTAAGACTCTACCAGTGATGGGCACTGTTGTGGATCTTGAGGGAACATAGACTATATCCTGATCTAACAATCTAATATCTTTAAATGATTTACCCTTTATTAAGTAATTATATAAATCAATAGTATCAACAGTTTCGCCATTCCTAATAATTTTTATATTTCGCAATGTACCTTTTATGTCTACTCCTCCAGCTTGAATAAGGCCGGTAACTACGTTCGAGAACGGATGAACCATATGAACACCAGGTATATTTACAAAGCCTACAAAATGAATATTGACAGATTTAAGCTCACCCAATGTTAAGTCAACAAATGACTTAGGGTTTTGGCCAATCAAAGTAGAATAAATTCTTGAGTATTTTGAGATGATATAATTTTTGGCATCAATGACAGATTTGCCGCCAATATTCAATATACCCACTTTATCAATAAAAATTTGTCCATCTCTATTTATTATCTCACTAGTATATGAACTAGATTCTCCCCACAATGAAATTATAATTTCATCACCGGGTCCAAGAATATAATTTTTGGAGATCGGAATATTTTGCCAAAAAGGGATTGAGTCTCTTTTTGTAAAAAAGTCGTATCCTATATAGGGCATTCTATTAATAGAATCTTCGTAAAACTTCAATTTTTCAAGCAATTTTTCTGTACTTATCAACAAAGACTCTATATCTTTTCTTGGATAAACTAATTTTTCAGGAATGGCGGTATTTAGGATAGCCTTTTCAGCATCAGAAACGTCCTCGGGTTTTTGAAGTGATTGCCTCTCAAGTACTTTTTTATACTCTTCTTGAAGTTTTTGTAATTCTTGGTAATTTTGACCGCTTAACAGCTGGGGAAGAATAAAAATGGCAAATAAAAATGTTTTAATGTTTTTCATGACCAATATTAAGAATTATTGACATAATGTCAAATAAATTCGAATTGATGTAAATATTAAAATTAACGGTGAATTAAATATATTTTACATTATGTAAATTTTTAAAAAATCTTCTTATCTATTGAAAACGTAAGAGTTTTTGTACGTTGAATTGATCCAGGTTCATTTAATCCACTCCAAACGTTTGCATTTGAATTAAGAAATGCATAATTCTCATATATCTCTTTTTCATAATAGAGCTTTATTGAATATTTATTAATTTTTTTTGTAATTAAAAATCTTTGTTCGAGCTTTACTTCGGGGGGGAAATGATATGTTACTCCATGTCTCTCGTAATCATAAGCAAATATTACTGAAATACCTTCATTCATATATCCTAAATAAAATAATATATCATCAGCGTCTGGTCCAGAATGTGCCCCAAAAAACTTATTATTAATTCTAGAATAATTATATTTTTTGTTTGAATACCAATTGGGTGTTGGAAGAATATCGTAGTGAGGTCCCTGTATAGTTCTAGTATATTCAAATCCCCACAAAAAATCTCTAAATTTCCCTATACCATACTTTCTGATTCCTAAAATATTTGCCTGTGTATGGTTTTTATAAATTTCATTTATCTCAAACACTGATGGTTGGTTGAGACCTCCATTACTTAAAAAAGCTATCATTCTGGGCTCTTTAAACTCTACTGAAATATAAAACTCATTGATTATGTCCCAATATTTCATATTTGTAGATTTATACAGTGTTTTTATAGCATCAACATATTTCCACTCAATATCTTCGCTTCCTCCGCTAAGAACCATTTTATTCAATCCAATTTCAGTATTTTTAATTCTCAATTTCAGTTCGGAGAAGCTTATGAAATAATCTGTACCATCATTGTTTATCAAATTATCTGATACAGAGTATTTGTAATAAAGATCTAAATTTTTATACAAAGAAATGGGTTCTGAGGTAGAAATAAATAATGCAAAAATGCCATCAGCATTATTTGACATAGTTAAACTATTATGAATTCCAGGTCCAGACCAATTATTCCAATTACCGTATCCAGCTTTTACTCCATATTTTTGAATAGATAGGCCAATGTTTGCAAAGGAAGTACTTGAAAGGTCATTTATTGTCAGATTGTTATTAAATGGTTCATTTTTTTTTGGTAGTTCGCTAACGCCTCCATAATAAGATATTTTTTGTGGTTCTAGAGAAAAAAATATATTTTTATTTTTATAGTAAAAAAGTGTGCTCGTATAATTTGTAAGTCCTTTAAGGGCAAATTTTCCATTTAAATTTTCAAGATTTCTATGAGAATTATTTAAAAAAAAATGAGTGCTAATTTTAATGTTATAAGGAATTGAATCATAAGAAGACAAGCTGGAAGAGGAATTTTTCTCAAAACTAATTCTTGAATGAAAATCTAAATTAAATAATTCTTGAGAAGCAGTAAATTGACTTAAAAATACAAAAATTAATGTGTTTTTAAACATGGGTAGCATCAATTAATTCTATATTGAAAATTAAAAGATATAGCAATATCTGATCTTTTCTGCTCATTCATAAAAAAATAATTATTATGAAATTCGTATTCTAAAAAAGTTTTAATGTGAAAAGTATCTTTCAATTTATGATTGTAGTTCAAAAGTAGTTCATATTTAATTTCAGGGTATTGCTCAAGCTGCAAGCCTTTTCTTTCTTTAGAATAATATATCAAGAAAGAATTATTTTTAAATTTTATTCCAGAGTAAATAGAATAATCATCTGAGTCTGATCCTGAATGAGCAGCCCACCTTCTACCATCGAAACTGCTATAATCGTACCAAGAATTATCATACCATGGTCCAGAACCTCTAAATTTACGTGTATTGCTATTTCCAGTCATTGTTGAATATTCAGCACCTAACAATAAAAAATTCTTTTTAGATGTTAACTCAAAAAATTTTTTAATACCCATTACATAAGCTAGGTTATGATCCCAATTTGCTTTGAGATCAGATAGATTTTTTCTGTGATCTCCCGTACCAACCTCAATATATAAACGTGTTTTATTATCTGGAATAACTTCAATAAAACCCGTTATTTGCTGGTCCCAAGGCTCAAAACCCCAATTAGTTGTATATTTGATTTCTTTTTTTGAATCTGCAAAAAGTGGGCCAAAAACCAAAAGCATTGCATCCTCTTCTGTGATTTTTTCTCCACTACTAGATAATTTTCCTCCAGATAAAAAATCACGTATCATGCCAAATCTATAAGTTATATCTGAATCTATTTGAATTAAACCTGATAAACTTGTTAAGTAAACACCACCCATTGTATTTTTTAATTTTGAAAAAGTATATCTAGTATCAATTGAAAAAATGTCATTAATCTTTTTATTCTTTAAAGTTCCAATGAAAGCATGTGAAAAACCCTTAGTGTTATTTGTCATTGTTAGTGTATTATGGACACCGGGACCTAACCATTGATTCATATTTGAGATTCCAATTCCAATGTAATTTTTATGTATGAAAAATAAAGATTCTCTTAACCCAACCTCTTTGAAGGGCCTTTCGCTTATATTTGATAATTCATTCGTATAAACGTAACGGCCACCTCTTGAAAGTGAAGGCATTTGATTATTTTCCTTATTTATAAAATATGGCTCAATAAATATCATTAAATATTTTGAAAAATATTCAGCTCTTATGCTGGCAAAAGTGTTTCTTCCTTTGAGTAAATATAAATTTCCAAAATTATCAAAATTAGGTGATGTACTATTTCCAATCATTAAATTTGAATTGATTTTAATTTTTTTTTCATTGCTTACGAAGGGTCTTAAAGGATAGTCTATACTAATACTTGATAAATCATCAAATGGGTAAGCGTAAAGATTTTTTTGTGAAAAAGATAAACTTGCATTACAAAATAAAATTAATAATGCTATTTTATAATAATTATTTTGGAGGCTGTGCAGGGCTAAGCTTTTCTTGTCTTAAAATTACTGTTAATAATTCAGATGAGGCTTTTCTTTTGCTTAAATCCCTATGAATCAATCTAAGCGCTGATTGTTTATTTAAGAAAGAAAGAATAGTTAACGCAATTAATTTTATATCTAAGAAAAACGATTGGCAATCAATATATATTAAGCCCAACCTGCTTTTCCAGGGTCTGATCAATAGATTATAATCCTTATCTGGATCATCACTTCCCTCAAGAATTTCACCTTCATCAGAAAATACAATTGAAGAATAATCAGTAATTCCAGGCCTTACGGTAAGCAATCTATGTTCTCTATTGGTATATAAATCAACATCCTGGCTAACTTGTGGCCTAGGGCCAACAAGACTCATTGATCCATTAAAAACATTAATTAATTGTGATAACTCATCAAATTTAAACTTTCGTATTATCTTGCCTACCGGAGTAATTCTATCGTCATCATTCGCAGTTGACGCTACACCTGATTTGTCAGCATTAACCTTCATGCTTCTCAATTTAATCATTTTAAAAATTTTACCACCCTTACCAACTCTTGATGCAACGTAAAATGGTGAATTGAAGTCATATAAAAAAACTAAAAGCATAAAAAACAAAAAAATAGGAGATATAATTATTAATCCAACTATAGAAAAAGTTAGGTCAAAAAGTCTTTTTATCATGATTCAATATTTAACAGTTTAATTATTTTTTTAACAACAGATTCAGAATCCATTTTATAATATTTTCTTAAATATTCTTGACTTCCAACAACGCTTGAAAAACCTTTATCCAATCCAATCCTTAAAAACTTCTTACCTGCAATTTGATTGTCTGCCATAATCTCAGATAAAATAGATCCCAGCCCACCATCAATGGTATGCTCTTCAAGGGTAACTATAGCTTTAGTTTCATCACACTCATCAATAATTGAATTAATATTAATGGGTTTTATTGTGTGTATATTAATAATTTTAATTGATATTCCTTTCTTCATCAATATCTTTTGAGCTTTTTGAGCTTCACTTAATATTCCACCTGTTACAAATAAAGTACAATCACTTCCATCTGTCATTTTTCTGGGATTACCCAAAATAAATTCTTCATTATCAAATAATGGTGAATCAATAGCAACTGACTTATCTAGCCTTAAAAACCCAGGTCCAGTTTTATTAATAAGCGCTCTGGTAGCTTCTGAAGTTTCCCATAAACCTGATGGAGACAGCATGGTCATATTAGGCAGACATCTCATAACGGCTAAATCTTCAGTTGCGTGATGTGACATTCCAAGAGAGCCATAGCTAAACCCTCCTCCCACAGAAACAATATTCACATTTAAATTATGATAACATATGTCATTCCTTATTTGCTCGTAACACCGCATAGTAGGAAAATTAGCTATAGAGTATGTAAAAACAATTTTGCCTTCAAATGCCAAACCAGCAGCAATTCCTGCCATGTTTTGTTCGGCAACTCCAGCATTTATGAAATTATCAGGATATATTTCTCTAAAGTCATCCAAAACACCAAAACCAAGGTCACCGGTAATTAATATAATATTTGGATTTTTTTTAACCTCACCCAAAAGCGTTTCAACAAACTTATCCCTCATGATTATTTTCTAGCTCAATTAGTGCTTTATCGAACTCTTGTCCTTGAGGCGACCTATAATGCCACAAAACCGAATTTTCCATAAAACTAACTCCTTTACCTTTGGTTGTATGAGCTATTAATACGGTTGGTTTTTGTTGATGCGTATGAGCCAGTTCAAATGAATCTTTTAATGAACTATGATCATGGCCATCTACTTCAATGGTATTCCATCCAAAACTAACCCATTTATCTTTAAAGGGTTCGAGAGCGAGTGTATTTTCCGTCGAATCAAGGCTTTGAATCTTATTATAGTCAATTATTGCAACTAAATTATCAAGTTTATGATGACTTGAGAACATCGCAGCCTCCCATACCGTTCCTTCGTCACATTCTCCGTCAGATAATAAAACAAATATTTTATGTTCGCGACTATCAAGTTTTGCTGCTTTAGCCATACCAACACCTACATTTAACCCATGCCCCAAGCTTCCAGTTGAAAACTCTACCCCAGGTACACCTTTATGGCTTACATGGCCACTTAAATCAGAAGCATCCTGATAATGAGTTTTTAATTTATCAACAGAAAAAAATCCAAGCTCTGCTAAAACAGAATAAACAGCGGCTCCCGCATGCCCTTTACTTAATATAAATCTATCCCTATTCGTGGTTGATGGATTTTCGGGATCAACATTTAGAATATTTGCATATAAAACTGCAAGAATATCTGCGATACTTAGCGAGGATCCAATATGTGAACCTTTACCAGAATTTGCCATTTTAACACAATGAATTCTAATTTTTTTGGCTAATTGCGATGATTTCATTTTAAATCAGATTAACTATAGAAAGAGTTTATTTTATCCGAAACATATTTTACTTCGTCATCTGTTATGGTCATGTTTATAGGGAGCAAAAGCATTCTATCAATTATCCTCTCTGAAGTAGGTAGTGACTTTTTAAAACCTAATTTTGTAAACTGGTGAACTCCTTTTCCTCCCCACTGAATCAATGTACCAATTCCATTATCATAAAGATATTTTTTGAGAGTATTTCTTTCATTGGCTTCAATTTCATAATTTTGAAATATATCAAAATGCATATCATTATTTTTTGGAGAAGGTGGCAACACGACCTCATCTAGGACTGAAATCTCGTTTTCATAAATTTCAGCAATCTGTCTCCTGCGCTCAATAACATTTTCATAATTATTGAATTGATAATCTAAAAAAGCGGCTTGTAAGTTATCGAGTCTGCTATTTCTCCCCCACAAAACTACATCACCTGATACAGGATCCCTTCCATGATCCCTTATCATTATTAATTTATCATATAAATCTTTGCTATTGCATAGTATCATTCCACCGTCACCCAAACAGCCAAGAACTTTAGCTGGATAGAAACTTATGCAACCGCCAACATCAAATGTGCCTGCATTTTGGCCATTATATTTTGATCCTAAAGCTTGGGCAGAATCTTCAATTATTTTTAAACCGTACTCTTTAGCAATATTACAGATATCATCCATTTTAGCAGTTCTACCATTCAACTGGGTAGGCATAATACAGCTTGTTTTTGAATTTATTTCCTTAAGGATTGATTCAGGGTCGATTAAATGATCACTTCCGCACTCTACAGGAACTGGAACTGCTCCATTTGCTGATATAGCTGAGGCTGTAGCAATCATTGTATGAGTGCTTATGATAACTTCATCCCCAAAACCTATTCCAGAAGCAGCTAAAAGCATTTCAAGAGCATCAGTAGCATTACCAACTCCAATTGCATATTTACAATTAGAATAGTTAGCGATTTTTTTTTCAAAATCAAGCAACTCGCTTTGCATTATGAAAGAACCTTTAGATCCAATCTCTTCAAAAACTCTTTGAAAATCATTTTTATAGGTATTGTAAACAGCAGGGTAATTAAAAAAAGGTATGTTCATTTCTTTAGTCTTTTATTTTTTAGTATAAACAGCAAAAATTGCGGTACTATAAATATCTTTTTCCAGAGATATTGTCTTTGTTGGGGGTATATAATCATCAGTATCATTTGTAAATTTTTCAGGCATTAAACACATTTTTCCTGAAAATATCTTTTTCAACAACAACTTACCTTTCATTGTTTTTGGAATAAGTCTAAATTTAACAGCAATCCTCTTTATTGTCTTAATTATTTTATCGAAAACCGTGCTTGATTTATCTGGAAAAGATATAAATGTTTCAACTTCAAAGGAGCACTGCTTTCCAAGGTCATGCAATTCTTTTAGAGAAAGATATTTTGTACTAAATGGACTTGGGTTAAATGAATGCCAATCTTTGTTTGCGGAGCAAATAATAATTTTTCCCTTTGGTTTTAGTGAATCGTGAAGCATTTGGAAAAATTTCTCTGTATTTTTTAAGTAATATACTGTCTCAAAAATTAGCACAGTAGCTATCGAGTTTGGTTTGAAATTTAATTTTTCAACATCTTCCTTGAAAAAAGAAATTCCTTTTTCATTATTGTAGGAGTGTTTGCAAATATCAATATTCTTTTGATTTATATCATATCCAATTATTTCAGTGTTGGGATTTAGATACAAATTTAGACCTTGACCTCCGCCACATCCTATTTCAATTAATTTACCATTTTTGTGAAAAGACTTTGCAAAAAAATATCTTTGAAAACTTCTTTTTAACTGAATGGAAGAAATTTCAGTATTTGGCAGCTCTGTAACTGTTTGAAAATTATCACTTGGCATTATTTCGGTAAAGTTAATGTTTAAGTTTTAAAAATGACATGAAAAGGCCGACTATTGAGCCAATACCATATGAGAAATGTAGGGAAAAATACATTAATGGTAATAAAATAATTTGCATTGGACTGCTATTATTAATTGATTCTTTAAAACTAAAAATTAGATTTAATAAAAAATATAAATATAAAGGCAAACTTAATGTTTTTATATCGTAAAATAATGAAAGAACGAACAATGAGAGGATATAAGAAGAAAATAATAATGGAATTTGATGCCTCATAGAAAATGGAAATTCTCTTGACAAAAATATAGGTAACACAGACCACAATCCATTATCAAAGTTATGTTTTAAAAACTCAAAAAATTTACTTCTAGTTTTGTAGAAAATCTTTACATCAGGTAATAGTAATATCTTGCCTCCATTTTTTTTTATCTTATGATTTAAAAAAATATCTTCACTTCTAAAAATTTTTTCATCATAACAATTTATTTTTAATAGCATGCTTTTTTTAAAACATCCAAATGGTACAGTATCAACAAATCTTTCCTTATCTGACCCGATTCTAAAAAATGAATTTCCTACACCAAAAGGGCTAGACAGTACTGCGCAAATAGATCTTCCTATTGGGGTGTTTTCTCTAGGCACGTGAATAACATTGCCTCCTACATTGTCAACATCATTTTTTATTAAACTTTTGAAGCATTTATCAATGTAATCTTTATCATATTCGCTATGGGCATCCATTTTCATTATAATTTCATATTTTGCAGCTTTAATTCCAATATTCATTGCTACTGGAATGACTTTTTTAGGGTTGTTTAGAACCCTAATGAAATTGTGCCTAGATTTTAAATCATTGATAATTTGAAGAGTGTTATCTGTACTACTACCATCAACAACTATTATTTCTAAAGTATAATTTTCAATTCTAGAATTAATAATTGAATTTATACAATCACTTATATATTTGCCCTCATTATAGCATGGAATTATTATAGAGATTTGATTGCCTATCTTCATTAAATCTAAAATTTGAATTAATAATTAAATCATGCTCACAAAATATAACTTTATATGAGCGCTATTAAATTTTTTCTTTGACTTTAGCAAGATACTGCTTGGAAACAATATCCCAAGTAAAATTATTTAAAAAGTATCTATTAGAATTTTGTCCTAATTGAATCAAATCCTCAACATTTAAATTTGAAATTATTTCAAATTTATCACTTATTTCATTTGAGTTTGCCTCAACACCCCAACCTGCGTTTGCTTGTTCAATGAAATCAACCATATTAGTACCTCTTGTCACTAAACATGGCTTTTCAAATGCCATTGCTTCTAAAACAACAACTGGCATGCCCTCTGTCCTTGATGTGAGTGCAAAGACATCAAAATTTGAGAGCTCATTCCATTTATCCGATCCAAAAAGAGGACCTTTAAATATGACAGAATCTGGAAAAGCTACATCCTGCATTTTTTTATTTATAACTTTTTGATCAAATTTATTTTTGATAGGACCTACAAAGACAAACTCTAAATTGTCCCCAAATCGATTTTGATGAATACTTATCGCATCTAAAAACAAGTCAATTCCTTTAATTTCTGTAAAAAGCTGACCAATAAAACCAATTCTAGTTTTTTTATTTTTTTTGGGTGATTTATATTTTTTGACGTTATCATATACATTTCTAGGGATTCCATTTGGGGCAACAATTTGTTTATTTAGTTTTGGATTAAATAAAGATATTTCATTTGATTCTTCTTTTGTCAAAGCATGAATAAATGATGCATTCTCAAGGTAAGAATTAAAAAATAATTTATTGGCAATTATTTTTTTTGGCCTATCTCTTTTTTGAGCGAACTCTCTTAAGCCGCCCCTCGGAGTAACGAAATACTTCCAACCCTTTTTTTTTATTTCTTTTGCAAGGTTAATTGAAAACAAATCATAAACATCATGAAAATTAACAATGTCAGGAGTTCCAAATTGAGTTTCAATTTGATCTATCCAATGTTTAGGTTTTGTAAAAATGTTATATTTTTTACCTGTAAATGGTTTTAAAAAAGTAACTTTCTTTGGAAGAGATTTTGATTTATAATTGAAGTTTTTGGTTGAAAGAAGACCCACTTCAACCGCTAATTTTGTTAATCCATCTATTAATCCTAGTATACTTCTTGATGGTCCATCTGGTCCTATTCCATTAGCAATTTCATCATCGTTCATTGAATTTGATAAAAAGTTATTGTTTTTAACAGGGCCTATGTGAAGTATTTTCATTTTACAAATCAAGTAATTTCTGATTTTTATGATAAACCTTTGAAAGGAACATACCATCCCATATTTGATATGTTAAAAGTTGCCAAATTCTGTTAGAGTGTCCTTGATTTCCTTTTTCAAATTCACAGATAATTTCTTCAATCTTTTGTCTGTTTATAATTTGATCAAGCGAAGATTTTCTATTAATTATATTTTTGATTTTTTTATAGTTATTTTCATAAGTAATCCATTGATATTTTGGTATTGAGAAGCCCATTTTTCTTCTATTTATATATCTTTTAGATAAAAACTTCTGCGCAATTTTTTTTAATACAGCCTTTCTTTTAAATCCATGAAAGAGAATCTTATTTTCAAGAGAAAAGGCAAAATCAAACAATCTGTAATCTAGAAAGGGGGACCTTGCCTCAAGCGAATGAGCCATCGTTCCCATATCAACTTTAAAAAGAAAATCAAATTGCAACCTATCTTTTATATCTGCATAAATGAGTCTTTGTACATTATCATCGGTCTCAAGTTCGTTTAAATAGTAGGTCAACGATTCCTTCATTTCTTCCATTGGTAAATTAAAACACTCACTATATTGATTCCAATTATTGCCCCTAAGAAACAAGTATCCTTTTTCAAGGTCCATATTGCTTAATTGTATAAATTTGCTAAAACTATTTTTTTTAAAATAAGGGTTATTTGCTATCAGTTTATTTGCAAAATTTCTTATAAATGAAGGGAATTGTTTAAAATTATTTATGACATAATACGCAAATGGGTCTACATAACCTCCAAAAATTTCATCAGCTCCATCTCCGGTTAATACTACTTTTAATTTTTGACTTGCTAACTTTGAGACAAAAAAAGTTGGAATTGCAGAAGAATCAGAGAAAAGCTCGGAATAATTCCAAATGATTAATGGGAGTTCGTTAAGAGCTGTTTTGTTTAGTTGAATATTTTCGTGAGTTGTTTTTAATCTGTTTGCAACGTATGTTGAGTATTTAGACTCATCATGATTTACGCTATCAAAACCTACAGAAAAAGTGTTTAACTCATTTCCTAAAATTTTTCTTGTATATCCGCTAACAATAGTAGAATCAATACCTCCACTAAGAAAGGTTCCGAGAGGAACATCACTTCTTAATCGGATTTTTACTGAATCTTCAATTAATTCTTCTGTTCTCTCAACCGTATCATTGAAGCTAAGATTGCGATTTTTACTGAATTCTATGTCCCAATATCGTTTTGGTCCATGATCTTTTTTATCTTCAAGAATCCAATAATGTCCACTTGGAAATTTATGAATACCTTTTGTTGAGGTTTCATTTTTTGATATATAGCCTTGACCAAAAAAGTTGAGTATAGAGCTATAATTTAATGAATTTAACGGATCTATTTTGTGCCATAAAGATTTGATATCAGAAGCAAAATAATAATCGTCGTTTTGCTTCGAAATAAATAGAGGCTTAATTCCTAGCCTGTCCCTAGCTACAAATAGAGACTTATTTTTTTTATTCCAAATAGTAAAAGCAAACATACCATTAAACATTTTCAAACATCTAACACCATAAGCTAAGTATGCTTCAAGAATAACTTCGGTATCCGAACTTGTATTAAAAGCAATATTTCTTTCTCTGATTAAAGATTCTTTTATCTCTATGAAATTATATACCTCTCCATTGTACGAAATTATATGATCACCTTTTTGAAAAGGCAAGTTAGCTTCACTAGATAAATCAATAATACTCAATCTCTTTGATCCAGTAATTAAATTATCGTCTTGATATGTCCCATAGTGATCAGGACCTCTTGAGTGAATCATATTGCACATTTTATTTAAGTCATCTACCGATGAACTTGGTTTAGAATTAGGATTATAAACTGTTACAAAACCGCACATTATAAATTCAATAGTTTATCTAAATATAGGCTAAAATCTTTGCCTATTTTTTCTGGAGAGTGTTCATTTAAAATTTTTAAGTTGGCCTTTTCTCCCATTTTAATCATTAATTTTCTATCTAAAAAAAGATTTTTAATGCTCTCATATAAAATAGTTTTGTTGCTTGTGTCAATAATCAATCCTGTTTCTTTGTGATTGATTATTGTTGAAGCACCTGAATTAATACCTCCAATACTAGGTAATTTATACAAACCAGCTTCCGCAAATGTAATAGGGGAACCTTCCGTGTCTCCGTTTTT
>MDTD01108320.1_pt1 | contig 28882 bp, 32 predicted proteins | sample 811221 | NCBI WGS metagenome assembly MDTD01 (sample SAMN05326646, study PRJNA326480) | marine metagenome | isolation source: seawater | place: Pacific Ocean: South West | collected 2011 | reverse complement strand
TTTTTCATTTTTACTCCTATAAAAGTTATTAATATAAAGGGAAGCTCCCAAAAATAATTTACATAATCGTGGATAAAAAGCTTTTCAAAATTTCACTTCGTGGATCCTTTAAGACATCTTTAGGTTTCCCCTGCTCTTCAATAACACCTTGGTGAAAAAAGGCAACACTACTTGAAGCCTCTCTAGCAAAACCAATTTCATGGGTCACAACAAGCATCGTCCTTCCTTCTTCAGCTAAGTTCCTCATTACTTTCAACACTTCTCCAACTAACTCAGGATCTAAAGCGGAAGTTGGTTCATCAAATAAAATAACATCAGGGTCCATGGCCAAGGCCCTGGCAATGGCAACTCTCTGTTGCTGTCCTCCACTAAGCTGAGAAGGGAAGAAATCTTTCCTCTCAAAAACCCCTACTTTTTCAAGAAGGGAACAAGACTTTTCATGGGCCTCTTTTTTTGATCTATTTAGTACTTGAACCTGGGCTTCCATAACGTTATCTAAAGCAGTCATATGAGACCAAAGGTTAAAGTTTTGAAATACCATCCCCATATGCGATCTAAATTTTTCCAATTGTTTTTTGTTTTGGGGAACAAGCTCACCATTTCTTTTTAGTTCTGTTTGTAAAAGCTCTCCGTTAAGTTGTATTTCACCCTTATTTGGCGATTCCAAAAAGTTAAGACACCGTAAAAAAGTACTCTTTCCGGATCCCGATGAACCAATAATCGAGACAACCTCTCCTTGCTTCGCCTCTAGAGAGATATTTTTCAAAACTTCTAAGCTTCCGAAACTTTTTGAAAGAGAGTTGACAGCCAAAACCGGGGTATCTTTATCGGACAATTAATTGATCCTGATTATAAAATTATAAAATAAATCTTATTTACTCATTTTAAATGTAATGTATTAAATGAAAAGTGGAAAGGCTTTTAAAACTTGCTAAATAATTCTTTATTAAACCGGCCATAAAAATTTTATTCTAACTATAAAAATTATTTCTTACTCAAAAGCTTCTTTTTTTTGAGCTTTTCAATCAACTTTTTTTTATCAAAGTCTGGCTACCTCTATAATATTCACATGGAGGAAATCATAATGGATGAAAAGCTTCTTGCCTCTATGATTGATCACACTTTACTTTCCTCAACCGCTTCAGAGGATGATATCAGGTCTCTTTGTAAAGAAGCTATTGAATTAGGTTTTAAAAGTGTCTGCATTAACCCAAGTAATATAAAATTTGCGAAATCTATTCTTAGCTCTACAAAAATAGATATATGTACTGTTATTGGCTTTCCACTAGGAGCAACGACAACAAAAATGAAAGCTTTTGAAGCCAAAGATGCTATCGATTGTGGGGCCACAGAAATAGATATGGTTATTAACATCGGTAAACTAAAATCCAAAGATTATGATTATGTTCTCAATGACATAAAGGAGGTAGTTCAGGCTTCATCTCCCCATATTGTAAAAGTAATAATTGAAACATCCTTACTAAGCCAAGACGAAAAAGTCATTGCCTGCTCTTTATCAAAAATAGCCAAGGCCCATTTTGTAAAAACCTCAACGGGCTTTTCGGGAGGTGGAGCTAACATAAAAGATGTCGAGCTTATGAAAAGAATTGTTGGTGAAGAAATCGAAGTGAAGGCTTCTGGAGGTATAAAAACAAAGGAAGATGCCATTAAAATGATTCAAGCTGGTGCTACCCGATTGGGCACGTCTAAAGGACCGCTCCTTCTTGGTAAAGAAAGTGCCAATAAAAATAATCAAAATCAATCTAAGTCAACTTATTAAGTTGAACATGTTTTTATAACTTAAGATTAATTATTTAAAACCTTAAAATTATTAGCTATTTAATTCTATGGGTGATTTATATGGAAAAAATATTTGTTTCTCAAAATTACCGATATTATAAATTTGTCTGGTGAAAATTGGGTTTAGCTATTTTAATGGTGGTGGAGAATAATGAGTAATCTGGCCGTACTTGATGATTTGGAAAACAATAACGCCAAAGACTTCCTAAAAAATCTTTTTAGAGATCTTAGCCTCAAAAGGTTAAAAAAACATTCTTTTATAGACTTTATTACACAAAACGATGTTAAAAGAATAATTGAAAATAATCAAGAATGCCAGTGGGTGTCTGTGATTTTTGTAAAAGGAGAAAATGTTCAATTTATTTTTAAGGCTCAATTTGTTACTGAAGATGCAAAACATTTTGCTGCCAAAGCTTATGGAAAACCAAATGAAAGTAAGGATATCAATAAGCACCAAGCCGATGAATTTATAAAAGAGTTCTGTAACCTAATGGGTGGTGGGATTAAAGAGCAATTAGAAAAAAATGGGGTTAAAACTATAATGAGCCTTCCCCTCCTTACTAGAGGTCAAGATGATGTTTTCTTCTCTCCAAATAGCTCTGAGACCTATGAAGATCTCTTTTTAGATAAGTGGGAGTTACAACTTGAAGGAAAAAGCCTTATTTGTGAAGCTTTTGCCGAGATTTACGATAAAGAAACTCTACCCATAATATGCAATGAAGTTGAATTTGCTGAGGATGAAGTGGAATTCTTTTAGGACATCCTATATCTTTTTATTATTCACATGCCCTCTCTGCTTGAAAACCTACCACCATATTGTCCTCTACACTATAAGATATTTCGATAGGTCTACAGCAAACTTCACAATCTTCAATGTATTTTTGTCCTCCATAATAAACCTCTATAACCATAGATATCCTTGAGAAACAAAAAGGACATTGAAAAAAATATTCTGTCTCACCTTCCATTGAGTACCTTCTTCTTATTAGTTTTAAAAATTAAAAATCAACTTATAGATCGTGAAATAACTTCCAAGTCATAAACTTTGGTATCTCTCCATGACCATTCTCATTTAAAATATAAGGAGAAAACCGGGAGTATTTTTTTAACATATTTTTCATTTTTTTTGGAGCTAAAGGACATGTTTTAAGTTCTCCATTTTTATGCTTAACTCCCCTAACCCTTTCCATAACTGACTTTGCCATACTACCTTTTCTAAAGCGGCTACAATTTATTGCTTCGTCAAAAGAATCATCAACGTATTGGCTCCAATCAACTTCCTTATTTACAACCCATTTTCCTCTTCTACACTTCACATAAGGCCCCAAGCTCTGTTTTAAAATATCATTTCGTTTTGCCAAGATATGGTTCCAAAACCTCATCCCATTAAAGTTTGCGGCCAAGTCTCCGTAGGACATGACGCCTGTTTTGTAGGCACCCAAATTAAAGTACTCCATAAAAAGACCAAATTTTAAAGCTTTTTTAACCTCTTTTTTACCAAGGTAATGTAGGTTAAAATAATAATATCCATATCCAAAAAAGTGCTCAAATTTATCAACCCCTAACCTTATCCCGTTAACTTTAATAACCTCACCAAAAACTGAAGGAATTACCAAATTAATTCCTCTTATAGCAGGAGAATCCATAAGGTTCCAATCTCTATAAACTGAATCTCTTACATCCGTTTTTAATTTAAAAATCCCTTTCTCTTTTCCAAGGGCCAGAAGAAAAGGAGCATCCTTCAATAAAACATTAAAGTCTTTTTTCAGGCCGCTATATAGAAAATCTTCTTTGCATTTATGGTTTTTCTTATTAATTTTTTTGATTCTATTTTTAATAAATCGATTTGTAATTTCATTTAATTTCGAAGTACTATCCTTTAAAAATTCAGTTCTTCTTGTGAAGTTATCAACTTCTCTTGAAGATAGATCTTCGCTTATTATTAACAACCAAAAAATCATTATTAGAGGGAAACTGAATATTAAGAACCTCATTCGACTTGAAAAGACCAAAACCGCTACCTTTTTATGAGGAGATTTCCTCTCATTTTTAATAACAATGCTTTAAACTTTAATAAGCGCTTCGGAAAAAATTGAGATTGCCTGACCTTTTTTTGGTGCTGGAAGTTTTTTCTCAAAAAAAATAAGATTCTTATTATCACTTACCTGACATAAAGGTTTAACAAGTGAGGAGGGAAATTGATGGTCGTGTCTAGGCAGTTGAGCAGGGACACTTTTTTAAAAGAGTCCCTACCCTTATTTTGCTAGGTTCTGATAACACTTCTGGTATTCTTACTTAAGCTTCTTTTTCTAATTCTTATATTTTTTGGAGTGACTTCAACCCATTCGTCATTATCAATCCAATCCATTGCCCATTCCAGAGTTCTTCTTTGAATTGGAGGAAGCACGATATTTTGATCTTTTCCAGCTGTTCTCACACTACTTAGGTGCTTTTCACGAACACAATTAACATTAACATCGTTCGTTTTTGAATGTTCGCCAACTACCTGACCTTCATAAACAGCTTCACCAGGCTCAATAAATTGTTTCCCAGAGCTTAAAAGGTTAAATAAAGCATAAGGAGTCGATTTTCCCTGGCGGTCTGAAATAATGGCCCCGTTTTGCCTCGCTAGTAAGTCTCCAGCATAAGGACTGTGTCCTATAAAACGTGATGACATAAGACCATCGCCTCTTGTATCTGTTAAAAATTTTGACCGGTAACCAATAAGCCCCCTAGAAGGAACCTCAAACTCTAACCTGGTTCTAGTTTCTCCAAGTGGGTTTAATCCGACCATTTTCCCCTTTCTTTCAGATAGTGCCTCTGTAACAGTCCCAACATCTTCATTTGGGACATCAAGGACGACACTTTCGAAAGGCTCGTGCTTTTTACCTTCAATCTCCTTAAAAAGGACCTCAGGTCTTGCAACCATAAGCTCAAAACCTGCCCTTCTAACTTCTTCAAAAACAATCGCCAATTGAAGTTCGCCTCGCCCTTTTAACTCAAATTCTTTTGGGTCACTTGTAGGATTAAACTTAAGGGCCACATTATGTCGGCAAGCATTTTCAAGAAATTCTTCTAATTTTCTACTTGTTAAGTACTCTCCTTCCCTTCCGGAACCTGGAGAAGTATTTACTGAAACAGTTACAGAAACTGTTGGAGGGTCAATTTCAATTCTTTCTAAAGCCTGAACGTCCTCTCTGGATGTAACTGTGTCTCCAATCATACCGTTATCGATACCTGAAAGAATAACAATTTCACCAGCTTTGGCCTCTTGAACTTCCCGAGTACCTAAAGCATCAAATATTTGAATATTACTTATTTTTTGGTTTTTATTCTGACCACTTTTATCACATAAAATTACTGACTGGTGTTTTTTAATAACTCCTCTATGAATTCGACCAATAACTTGAGGTCCTAAATAATTTGAGTAGCTTAAGTTCGTGACAAGGAGTTGGAAATTTTCACCCTTTTCAACTTTAGGCTCAGGAAAAAAGTCACTAACCATAAAATCCAATAAGGGGTGAAGGTTATCATTTTGATCTGAGAGGGATTTTTTAGCATAGCCCTCTTTTGCGGAAGCATAGTAAAAAGGAATATCTAAGTCATAATCCTCTTTACCTAAAAGAGTTGCTAACTCCAAAAAGAGGTCCTCAACCTCGCCAATAACTTCTTCAATTCTCTCATCTGGTCTATCTATTTTGTTAATCACAACTGCAATTTTTAGGTTTTGCTCCATCGCCTTCCCAAGAACAAACCTGGTTTGCGGCAATGGTCCCTCAGAAGCATCAACAAGAAGAAGAATTCCATCAACCATCATCAAAGATCTTTCAACCTCGCCTCCAAAGTCGGCGTGACCTGGGGTATCTAGAAGGTTGATTTTGGCTCCTTTCCATGAAAAAGCGCAATTTTTTGCAGTAATTGTAATTCCTCTTTCTTTTTCTAGTTCTCCAGAGTCCATGACTCTTTCTTCTAGTTCCTCTCGAGAATCAAATGTTTCGGATTGCTTTAAAATTGCATCAACTAGAGTTGTCTTACCGTGGTCAACATGGGCCACGATGGCCAAGTTCTTTAACTTTAGGTCTTGAGTCATGATTAGTTTCCATTGGTGAGTAGATCTTTGAGACCAATGTAGCCAACCTAGGCAAAAAGGCCAGTAATTTATGGGAAGTTGAAATATTTACAGTAAAAAACATAATAATTACAAACACTTACCTTTTTTTATAATCTACATCGTTACAACCCAGCCTCATTTCAAGCTCGCATTTCTTGATTTTTAACAAGGCCTCTAAAAGCTCTTCCTTGCTCCGTTTGGACCAACTCTCTCTAAAAGCCTCAAGCTCTCTTTTTAGGACCTCCTGGTTATGAAGCGACCCATCCACTGACTTAGCCCTTTTTTGTCCCTTTATCGTCTTAAAGAGGTCGTTTTCGTTCATATTTATAGAGGTGTTAGGGCTTAAAAACTCTGTATCCATAAAATCAAACTCCTTTTGAAATTGCACCACAAGCTTTACTTGTTATATTGTCAAAAAGTCTAAAAGGCATCAAGCCACAAATTAGTTTTGTTATACTGGCTAAATTAAAATATTTCTTTAAAATATGAGATGTTTACCTAAACTTTCAAAAAGGGTTTAAAAAATTGAGCAAAAAACGGCCATTAATTCTTATTACTGACGACGAAGAAATGATTACCAGAATTTTTGAAGACGGTCTTTACCTTGAGATGAAAGATAAAGTAGAAATCGAGGTGACAGAAGTCCCCAATGAAGCCATTAGGCTCACAAGCACAATTAAATATGACGTTCTTCTCTTAGATCATAGAATGCCTTCCATGAAGGGAAGTGACGTTGCTCATAAAATTAGAAAGAGAAGTGGTCCTAATCAAAAAACACCTATCATTTTTATTTCTGGGTATATCAGGGAAACTAAGCTCGAAACAGAAGGTCTTGAAGATATTTATTACCTCCCAAAGCCTCTTATATTTAAAGACCTTTCAGAAATAATAAAAAAAATCATGAACTGAAAAAGCCACCTCTTCTCAAACTGGAGAATAGAAAATTGATTGAGCTTAAAAGTGTAACCAAAGTCTACGAAGATCTTACTGTTGTAAATTCTATAGATCTTTTTATTCCTGAGGGAGAGCTCCTTGTCTTGCTAGGCGAGTCAGGTTGCGGAAAAACAACAACGCTCAAAATGATTAACAGGTTAATCCACCCAACAAGTGGTGAAGTCAAAATTGATGGAAAAAATAATACGGATATGCCTCCTTATGAACTGAGAAGAGAAATTGGCTATTGTTTTCAAAAAATTGGCCTTTTTCCCCACATGACTGTTGCAAACAATATTGCCATTACATTGGGCCTCTTGGGGTGGGAAAAAGCTAAAATAAGGGAGCGTGTTGTTGAGCTTTTGGAGTTAACAGAGCTAGACCCGAGAATATTCTACCACCGGTACCCTAAAGAACTCTCCGGAGGCCAGGCCCAGAGAGTAGCAGTTGCCAGGGCACTCTCAGCTCACCCAAAAGTCATCCTCTTTGATGAACCTTTTGGAAAATTGGACCCTCTAAACAGAAGCCATCTTCAAAAAGAAATTCAAAAAATAAAGAACAGGATTCCTTTTACAGGAGCTTTCGTGACTCACGATATGATGGAAGCACTCCTTTTGGGAGATAGGATCGCTATTATGAAAAGGGGATCCATTGTTCAAATAGATACTCCAAAAAATATTTTCAATAACCCAATAGATGATTACGTCGCTTCTTTAATTAGGGCCCCAAAAGAACAAATGAAGCAACTTGAGGCCACACTTGAAAGAGGAGATGGTTAATAATGAAAGAACAACTCCTTATTTTGGGCTCCCTTTTTTATTCACACCTCTCTTTAAGCCTTGTGGCCCTTTTAGTAGGTATTCTAATAAGCATCCCTCTTGGTGTCTGGGTATCGCACCAAAAACGATGGCAAAACCTGGTTTTAGGATTTTCAGGAGTCATTCAAACGATTCCTGGGCTCGCTCTTCTGGCAATCATGGTCCCCATATTAGGGACCGTCTCAGATTGGTCTGAAACAAACTTTAATTACAAATTCTCTAGTATTGGAACACTCCCTGCTCTTCTTGCCCTTATCCTTTATTCACTTCTTCCTATTCTTAGAAATACGGTCACGGGGATTGCGGGCATTGACGAAGACCTTATAGAAGCTGCTGATGCCGTCGGTATGACACCTAAACAGAAGCTCTTTAAAGTTGAGCTTATCATGGCCATGCCAGTTATATTTGCAGGAATCAGAACGGCCACTATCTGGGTAATAGGCCTTGCCACTTTAGCAACCCCTGTCGGTGCCCCAAGCCTTGGAAATATTATTTTTTCAGGACTTCAAACTAAAAACTATCCTCTTGTTTTCGCGGGCTGTATAGCCGCGGCTCTTTTAGCAATCTTCTTTGACAGTCTTATGGGACTTTTAGAAAAAGCATGGCAAAAAAGGAAGTGGAATACACTTAAAGTAATCCTTTGTTTCTTCATTCTTCTTTACAGCTTTATTTTTTATAAAGGTTCCAAAGATATATTTTTTAAAGATGAAAACAAGATTATTGTGGGCACTAAGGCCTTTACTGAACAATACATCCTTGGCGATATTATAAAAATGATCGTCCAAGAGAAAACTCCCTACAAAGTCGATATTAGAAAGTCTCTTGGATCAAACCTTCTTTTCGATGCCTTAAGAAATGATCAGATTGATATTTATGTAACCTATTCAGGTACCATTTGGTCAACAGTCATGAAAGAAAAGGGTCTCCCCCCTTCTTCAAAAGCTCTTCTTTCCAAAGTAACAGACTATGTTGAGAAAAAGCATAACCTCAAAGTTGCCGCTCGCCTTGGTTTTGAAAATAAGTACGCTTTTGCCATGACTAGAAAAAAGGCTTCCGAATTAGGCATTAAGACTATTGATGATCTTAAAAAGTTTGCTGGAGACCTCAAACTTGGGACTGATTATGTTTTTTTAGACCGGTTAGAATGGAAAAATATAAGAGGCCTTTACAAAATTGATTTCCAAAAAAAAATTGTCATGGACCCAACCCTCATGTACGAATCAGTTCATGATAATCAAGTCGATGTTATCACTGCCTACACAAGTGACGGCCGAATAAAAAAATATGACCTGCTTATTTTGAAAGACAAAAAAAAGGCAATCCCCTCATACCATACCATGCTCCTTCTTTCACAAAGGGCCGTTACAAAAAGGCCACTCCTTTTAAAGGAATTAAAGAAACTTGATCAATCAATCACACTTGAAATGATGCAGGATCTAAATTTTCTGGTCGATGAAAAAGGGAAAAGTACAAAAGAGGCGGCCAAAACCTTTCTTTCAATTTTAAAAAAAAGGCCCTGACCTTAAAAACTAAGAATCAGAGGCAACCTTTCGAAGACCAAAGGCATTGTTTTCTACCGAACCTTTTAAGACAATCATTTTCATTACAAATGGCGGCTCCTAGTGTCCAACTCGCTCCCGCCCTTTTGCTTTTATAATCTAAGCCCAGTGCTTCTATATATCTTTTATAATAAACGGCCCTGAAACAAGAAGTTTCTTTTTCAAAACACTTGCCTCTGTTCCGACAACACTTATCAATAGTTTTTTCATTAACAAACTTGAAGGCCCCGGTGAAAACCCACTCAATACCTCCTGCTTTTTGAAAAGGAAGCCTTTTATAAATGCCTCTCTTCCCATTTCTAAAATTGTAAGGGTCATAGATCCCTCGAGGTGTACTTACCTTCATACTGTCAGCGCACTTTTTACTATTCCAGCCTGAAGACCCTACGCCAGCACCGTACTTACAAGAAGAAGCCAGTCCAAAAACCTTTGAAGCTTCATCACCACCTAAACCTAAAAATGAATAGCTAAAAATCTTTAAATTTTTCCCGCCAATCCAAATATTTTTACTATCAACACATTTTGGGCAAGGAAAAGTGATTTGAGATGAAGCTCCTCCCATTTCGACGATTCCAAAACGGTCACTTCCTTTCTTTTCTCTTACTGAAAGCCATGCAAAAAGACCTTCTTCATAGCCAGGTAAGGTTCGAGTCAAAACTTTCACTTTAGATCCAAGCTTCTTTTGGAGTGCCAGCTTTAGGTCCCTCCAAAGCGTTTGACTTCTTTTTCTATTAACATGTTCAGCAATCCTCATACCAGCCGTCGCAAAGATACTGGCAATCCTTACATCACAGACCTTTTTCCAATCAAAAGCTTTCCAGGCAAGCCCCCCACTAGAATACTTTGGGCCATCTTGTAAAATTGTATCTAGAAGGCTCATAATTTCGTTGATAAGTTCCTTCCTCTGACTCCACTTTGCTCCTCTGATTTCTCTTACTGGGTCGGCCAGGGCAGAGCCTTTTGGTCCCTCATGCTCAATCCAAGTGTTATTTTTTTTCTCATATACGTAAAGCCGTGTACCGCTACTACCTGCATCATAAACAATTTGGCACTGGCTTTTAGAAAAAGCGTCACTGGCCCCTAAAATCCAAGTTAAGGTGAAAAAAACAGTTAGAAAGAACTTTCTTAATAAAGCAAAGTACATAAAAGCTCCTCATTGAATATTGATAGTGATTAACTGAGTGCATGCCTGTACTCACTTCACTGTCCATGTAACTTAATAAAGATTATTACATTCTGCAGCGTTTCAATACAAACAGGAAGAGTAACTAAATTACCACCTCGTTTGCAAGACCTTTTCGCTCAAGATTCTATTTTTAAGTACATTTATAAATTTTCCACCCGATTAGTAAGCCAATCTACTTCTAGACCAACGGAGTAAAATTGTGAAAGTAGTAAAAAAGAAAGATGATCGTAAGAACTATCTTATAAACCCAAGCTTCCAATTAACTATTGTAGGCATTTTTATAGGCATTAGCCTCGTTGTTAACATCATTTATTTTATTTCAATGAATTTTTCTTTTGAGGAGTTTTTTGCTTTAGGCAAAGAACTTGGACTCCCACAAAATAGCCAATTTTTTAAATTTATTAGTCATCAAAAAGATAAGTTTACCAATATATTTCTGGCCACCTCTTTATTATCATCTGTTGTTTTAATTATCTTTGGAATTCTTCTCTCCCATAAAATTGCAGGACCAGTTTATAGAATGACAGAAGATCTAAAGGCAATGATTGAAAGTAAAACCACAAAAGAAGTTCATTTCAGAAAAGGGGATTTTTTTATAGAATTAACAAAAACATTTAATGAGTTCTTAAACTCTAGTAATAAGGATAAAGGTAAGGAGGACTGAGTCCTCCTTACTCCAAAGCTTAGACTATTACTTAATTATAATTTTTTTGATCCCAATAATCTTTCCAAAAAACTTTTTGCTCTTTAAAACTAGTTTTTTTACCCTTTTTCCATCTCTGGTTTCAAAAGACCAGTCATCACTGTTTCTTTTGAGGTAAATCTCTAGGTCTTTATAACGCTTACTAATACCATCTACTAAATACGTTAAAAGAACATCACCACCCATAATCCGGTCCATTGTATTCGAGCTCAGCTTGAATACATCAAGACCCTCAGCCCTATATAAAACAACCCCTCCTTCATTCAAATCATTTATTGAAAAAGTCTGAATTGAACCCTTGCTCTTTCTGCTTACCTTGAGGATATCCCCTTCCTTATCTAGAGCAAGAGTTAAGAAATGCTTCTTATTTCCCTCGGGCTCGCTAATAATTTCTAGAATATTAACTTCTCTGGCAGACAGGCAAACTGAAGTGAATAAAGAGGTAAATGTTATAAAAAGAACAAAATATTTACTTATGGATTTCATATTCATTAATTTCTCCAAGTTTAAGTTGGAAAAATTATGAGAAGTCCTTTTAACTTTGGCAAGACCTTGACTTTTAATTTAAAAGGTATTTAAGAAGGTAAAAGTGTTGATTTTTTCTCTAAATTAAGACCTATTTTCCTCTTATTTCATCAACTTACTTATGAAAAACTCCCTTAACCTATCTCTTTTCAATAAATCCTTAACAATGGCAATTAAGTGTTGATCCTTTTCCCATCTTACATTACCTTTCTCGCAACTTGCATTGAAGGCTTGGGTTAAATCCCACTGATTTTTGCTTGGAACTAAAGTATCTCCAAATGAAGCAACAAAATAAACATGACTTTCTTTCCTTCTATGTGCCAAACTCATTGGCTCATAAGGTAGTGCCCTTTCTAAGGCCTTAAAATAATCCATCCTTGTTCTTAAATTCTCTTTCCTCATTCTGTATGATCGATACAATTTGGCCATTGCCTGTTCTGAGTTCGTGAAGAGCTCAGGAAAATTAGCCCCTCCCATTGCCGAAGCTAAAACCTTGATATCATCGTTCAAAACATAAACCATTGAGGAAAGGAGACCTCCCAAACTAAAACCAAAAATGCCAATATTGTCCTTGTCAATATCTCTGTATTTTTTTAAATACTGGATCATTCTATGAGTATCACCAATAACTCCCGCCATAGATTCTTTAAGCTTTCCAATCTGGTTAAAAGGACTTACGAATTTAACGCCTCCTAACTCCAAAACGGCGACTTGAAAACCAAAAGAGGCATACTCGATGGCCATACCAATATCAAAAGGAGAGATCCCGTAAACAGGGGGCATGATGATTAAGACAGGCCTTGGCTTCGTACTCTTTTTCTTTAATTGATAAAGATAAAACTTGGTAGTTCCCTTTTGACCTTTAGGTTTTTTATAACTTAATCGTACTCTTAGTTTTTTAACACCTTTTATTTCTTTCATAACTTTTTTCGTGTTTTCACTTCCGTACCATGAGTCTAATGCCATTTTTTCTGAAACTTTAAAAGACGTTTCAGCAAAACGTTCTGATATATTTTTTGTGACCTCATATTTTTTCATTTCTTGTTTTATATTTTTCATGGCATTTTTAAAAAGCCTATCTAGCCTACTCATACTTTCAAATGTTTTTGTTTCAATAGTAAAGTCGCTTTCAGATTTAACCGACCATGGAAGATCAAGTTGTGTCTTTTTAAGATCCTTAATGAGATTTTCAAGATTCCTTCCCTTTATTTTTATTGGTCTTTTACAAATTGCTTTTTTGGGACACAGTCTGAAGTTCAATTCAGGACAATTTTGGGCAAAGGCCTTTGATGAGAAAAAAATGAACAAAAATACTAGGAAATATAGGGACAAATTCCTCATTTTGATGCTCCTCTAAGAGTAAATCAACCTCTCTATCGGGCCATTTTGGCCAATCCTGAGCCTTCTTTTGAAAGTTTTTAAAATATTTACCAATGGTGCTAAATTTCCTTGCTAAAAAACAACCTCTATGGTCCTTTACACGCTCTATAAACAACCAAGGGAATAAAATGGATCAAGATACAAAAGCACAAGAGCAATATGACCACCTTTCAGATGAGGTAACGGACTTTATCTTAAAAAAAATGGAAGAAGTTCAAACCAGCAATCGTTTTAAAAATATCGATGAAACTGACTTTATGCACAGCCTAATCAGCACAATTGGAATGACACTTTCGTATCATATGGAAGAAGAAGAGATTGCTGATTTTGTTTCTTCTGTGGCGCTAGAGGGTGCTAGAGAACAGAAGGCCTTCGACTCAGAAGAGTCTTAATCACTTAATATATAAGCTCAGGAGGTGCAGGACCTTAATGGAACAAGAGTTAAGATATGGTCTTCAATAGACGTACAAAAATAACCTTCAAAAAGGTCTCCCTCCTTAAACACCCCGCCAAGCCCCCTTTTTAACCTAAGAGTAAAGCTTCTTGTATCGAGGTTTAATTTCACCATCTCAGCATCATAGAAGTAGAAAAAAGTTTTTGCTAAAGGGTACAAGCATTTAAAAAGGGATTCTTTTGCTGAAAAAACAAGTCCAATAAGATCAGTTTCTTCAAAGCCTTTTGGCAATTCTTTATAGAGTAGGTTATCTGCCCCCGTAAATACCTTATTCTTTATTTTATTTAAAGAATTTGATCTATTAAGGCATTCTAAATCCAATCCCAAACTAAGAAAATCTTCAACTTTACCGGTACAAGCCATGACCCCTATAGGGCTATGAGTGATAGACCCAACAGCTCCTTTTGGCCAAGAAGGCGACCTATCATCATTCATACCAATTCCTGTTTCTTTAAAAATTGGCCGCCTTTCTTCTGGACCGTTCATTTTATCTAAGGCCTCTTTTGCACATATTCGGCCTATAACAAACTCGATCTTCCTTTGCTCAGAAAAGTTAGAAAAGCGCTTAGGTTGGAATTTCAAAGGAACAGACTTCAAATAGCTTGATACCAGATGCCCACTTTTTCCAAAATCGCTTTTTAATTCAAAAGAAGAGAAGGCCAAAGATTTTAAATCAAATAAGTCAGAGAATAATTCCATTTCCTGACAATATTCTAAACATCAAAAACCGTCTAGCCTTTCATATATAGGAAAGTAATTTTCCCTTTAAGCTATATCGTTTCAAACGCCCCAAATGCCTCACAGAACAATATTTGCAAAAAGAACGAAGGTCATAAAATAAAATTTATTGATACCCAAAATAAGAATTTATTTATGATTATTAAAATCCGATGAAGTTCTCATGAGAAAATGTATTGATGTTCAAAACCTTTCTTTTAGTTATCTTTCACAAAAAATTCTACACGATTGCTCTTTGACCTTAGATAAAGGGAGGTTTTGTGCTTTTATTGGTGAAAATGGTGCTGGAAAATCGACCTTCTTAAAAAATATCGCAGGACTTGAAATCCCGGATCAAGGAAATATTCAATTTCTAGAAGAAAAACTATCAAACGACTCAATCACTCAAAAGTCAAAGCTGATTTTTATAACTGAAAATCTATCATTCTCTTCACCTCTCACTATAAAAAAGTTTATTAAGAGTTTTAAAAAGCTCTACCCATCTTGGAATCAGGAAATGTTTGATTCCATCATAAAACAAAGAAGTATTGATCTTGAAAAACGCTTTAACGATTACTCTAGAGGCCAAAAAATGCAAATACTTTTGGCAAGTTATCTTTCAACAGGACCTAAACTTATTTTAATCGATGAAGTAACAAGCGTCCTTGATATTCACGCACAAAAAGACTTTATGAAGATTTTTAACAATCTCGTAAAGGAAGGAAGTACAGTTATTTTAGCAACAAATATTCTATCAGAAGTCGCTCCCTATGCAACCGACCTCTGCTTTATAGATAGCGGTCAGATTAAGTTCAATGTTCCAGTCAGCGAACTTAAAACAAAATACGTTACTTTAAAAGCTGACCGAAAAATTGATCTCGACAAAGCAAAGGGAATTGAGCTTATTGAGGAGCGAGAAGACAAATTTTATTATATTGCACTTAAAAAAGACCTTTCTTCTTCCCTCCAAAATGCTTCCTCTATTGAAACTTATCCTCCATCATTTGAAGATTTGTTCCTTTTCTTTTCAAAAAAAGAAACAAAATCTGGAGGGCTCCATGCTTGAACTCCTAAAAATTTATTCTAGAAAATACTTCAAAGATGCTCTTTACGTTAACATCTGTGCTTGGTTTCTCGTATTTTTAACGGCTTACGTAAATCCCAAGATTGACAAGAATGAAGTCTCCCTCACTTATTTTTTTTCACTCAATATAATTTTGTTTCTTTTTAGCTACCCTCTTGAGGAGTGCCTTAAGTGGGTTCTCGTTAGCCCTTTTAAAAAATTAGAAATTTTCTTTTTTAACATCATTTTTCAATTTTTTAAGTTAAGTTTAGGTGGGATCTATTTCTCTTTAAACCTCTTCTTTTTTGGATTACCCCTATCTGTTGAAAAAAAGAAGGCGACTTTTCAAGAGGATTACTTTTTTAATCAAGCTGTGGATCAAATAATGGACAGCCGGTTCTTTTTTGGGATTGTCCTTTTTATAATCTTTGTTATTGTTACCTTATTTTCACCTTCACCAAAACTGATTCTGGCCCAGCCTGGTTTTTTAAAATTAAAGTGGAAGGACTTTATTTTTTACTTGAAAAAGTACCGCTATTTCGTCTTTATTTTTATTTTTGCTTTGCCTGGAATAAAAATGTTAAAAAATTATTGGAATTCTCCAATAATTATTTACACACTTGGCTTTACATATTTAACTTTTAATTTCTTTCACTCATATTTTAAAAAGCTTAAATTTTCGTTTATTAAAAAAAAGAAATATTACTTTTCTATCATTTTTATTTTTATTGTCCTATTCACATCTTTAAAAATATACTCCAATAATAGAATAGAAAAAGGCTTTATAAATGGTGAGAATTTAGCTTCTGAAGTTTTATTTCAAAGAAGTTTTTATAGAGGTGACTCTCTTTCACTTCTAAATGAAACACTAGAAGGTGACATCAAATTTAGTACATTTAAAAAGTTTAAAAATTATCTTATAGAAACTTCTCAAACAACCTCTTTCAAAGTAGAAGAAAAAATAAAAAAAATTTCACTATTAGATTTTTTAAATAAAAAAGAAGACCCTCTTTGGGCACTTTACCTGGCAAAAAAATATCAGAAAAATAAAAGCGACAATCAATATTATGAAACACTTAAGGAGTATTTCTTTAAAAATGTTTCAGCCCACCCCCTTCAATTAAGGTTAACAAAAAAGTTCGCAAAACTTACTTTAAACAAAGTAAACTCAACTAAAGAACTTGAAGAGCATTTAAAGTCTGGAAATAAAATAGAGGTCATCTATACTTTTCATATTTTGCGTTTAAAGAAAGATAAAAGTTTTAAAATATTCCTTAAGAAAAATATGCATTATTTTGAAAACTTTATCCGAGTTAAAAGCTCTATCCTCTAAAATTATTAGCCATAATAGATTAAATATTTATAATGGGATGTGGATAATTATATTAATCATCAAAACTCAGGCGTGACCCATGACCCTTCTTGACCGAAAAGAACTTGTCTATAGACATATAAAGGAAACCGGACAGGATATTGATAAGGAAGATATTGTGGAAACATCACCTTTATCTTGGTTTTATAATGGCAAGACGTACATTCTTGTCCCCATGGTTCCCAAAGCTGAAGAAGAAAAGATGGACCCCAGAGACTGCCTAATTTCTGAAGTTGCTGGAAAGGCTCAGGTTAAAAAAGGGAAATCCGGAATTATCATACAGCGTTTATAGTTTAGAGAAAAAAAGCCCCTAACTAAGACTGACACACTGAACAAAATGGTGACTCTGGCTTGGCCATGAGTCTTTTCTCAGAAATTTCCTCTTCGCACTTTAAACAAACCCCGTAGCTATCATCTTTAAATCTTCCTAAAGCTGCGTCGATTTGTTTTAAGGTTAATAGAGCACGGTTCTTAGACTCCAAAGACATCTGTTGTTGTTGAATAGCATCCATCCTGGATAGCCTTCCTATAGGATCGTTTAAATCGACTGGCTTTGAAGACTCTTTGAGACGCTCAAGAAAAGCCTCTGTCTCGCGTCTTTTTTTTATCAATAAACCTTCGTACTTTTTAATGTCCAAAAGGTACTCCCCGACTTTCTGACAACATTTTATTTTTCAAATAAAAACGGTCAACAATCCATTTTTGAATATCCTTTTCTTCTTCACCCAATCTGTCCAAAGGAAACCTTTCAACATGAAGCTTCACTCGCTTCACTTTTCCCCTAAAAAGGTCCAAGAAAGAAGGTGCGGCACCCTCGTAAAAAATCGTGACATCATAAACAGCTTGGCAATGGCCTTTTAAACCTTGAACTGATGCTGAGAAACCCTTGACTCGAGGTAGGAGGACATGTTGGAGAGGCGGAAGCTTTTTCTTTTCCGTTATTTTTTTGGTTTTCTTTAATTTATCCTCTCGGAACCTTGTTCCCTCCGGGAACAACATCAACCATATTGGAATATCATGATCGAAGAACTTTTTAAAAGTGGCCTCAATTTTTTTTTGATCTTTTTGCCAATTTCGCTTGACGAACAGACAATCTAAAAAGGACATCCCCCACCCTATGGCAGGAAGATACTTAAGGCCATCTTTTACAAACCACTTCATATTTCCTATCCTCTTTGCCTCTTTCGCCAACTTAAACAAAATTGGAATATCACCCCAGCCTTGATGATTAGAAATTAAAATAACATTTTCCTCTTTAGGCAGGTCATCACCTGTCTGAATTATTTCAACTCCTCCAGCATTTCTCACAAACCACTCGCATCCCCCCCACCAGAAACCGGCCAAAGCGGTGTTAAGCTGTCTGAACAATTTTTGTGAAAAAGGGTAAAGAAATAAAAAGGCTAAAACCTGAAGACCATTAATTAGAAGAAGAGGGGTAAAAATAGCAAAAAATATGATAATGGCCTTAAAAAAACTCATAATATCCTTTATCCAATTCATTCTCTTCCTCCTTACAAAAATCCCAAGCCATTAATTTAATTTTTTTTAAATTTATATAAAAACAAAAAATTTTAAACCTTTATATATGACTTATTGAAGACTTACCGACTCTGAAAGAAAGTCGACAAATAGTTTGCCATAACGCCTTAATTTAAAATTCCCTACCCCATGAAGGTTTCTCAGATCCTTCATAGTTTGAGGTCTCTTATCTGCCATTTCCATTAATGTTCTATCAATGAAAATGTGGTAGGGAGCGACCCCTCTTTCCCTAGAAAGTTTTAGGCGGAAGGCCCTTAGATCATCAAAGAGCTTTTTCTGAAAATCATCTTTAAAATCGACCTTTTTCTTATGGGGATCACCATCTATGAATTCTGACCTCTTCTGATCATTTTTGGAATGGCACTTATTTTTTAAAAATACTTTTTGACCTTCTTTAAGAATTTGAGCACTTTTAGGTGAAAGTGAAAGTGCACCAAAACCTTCACTATCAACCCTTAAATAATTTTCAGCTATCAATTTTCGGAAAAGGGTCTTCCAGAGAAAAGGACTATTCATTTTTCCTATTCCAAAAACTGATAAGTTCTCATGATTGAACTGCCTTATTTTTTCGTTATTCTCACCTCTTAGCAGAGAAACAAGGTGATGCACACCAAAAGACTCTCCTGTACGAAAAACAGCACTCAGGGCCATCTTTGACCAGAGGGTCGCATCCACTGACTCTTGAGTTGTCCAGCAATTATCACAATTTTTACAAGGTCCTTTATAAGGCTCATCAAAGTACTCTAAAAGACTTTGTCTTCTGCACTGGATACTCTCACAGTAAGAAATAAGCTGATCACACTTTTTTTTCTCAACCAATTTTCTCTCATTATCAGCTTCAGAGTTCTCCATTAACTTCTTAAGGTAAACGACACTATCCAGGCCATAAGTCATCCAGGCCTTCGATGGAAGACCATCCCTGCCCGCCCTACCTGTCTCCTGGTAGTAAGCCTCTAAGCTTTTTGGTAAATCCATATGAGCGACGAACCGGACGTTTGGTTTATCAATTCCCATTCCAAAAGCAACTGTGGCCACCATTATAATTTCTTCTTCTTTTATAAATGTATTTTGGTTTCTTTCTCTTAACTTTTCATCTAATCCAGCGTGGTAGGGAAGTGCCTTTAGACCTTTCTCTGTTAACCATAAGGCCAAGTCTTCCACTTTTTTCCGGGACATACAATAGACAATCCCCGACTCCCCCTTATTTTCTTTTAAAAAGGCAAGGAGCTGCTCCTTAGGCCTCTTTTTTTCAATGATTTCGTAACTGATATTAGGCCTGTCAAAGCTAGATAAAAATAGATTCTCTTCAGGTATTTTTAATTTCTCTAAGATTTCCACCCGCGTTTGTTTATCGGCAGTTGCCGTCAGAGCAATCAAAGGGACCTGAGGAAAATACTTCTTAAGAAACCCTAATTGAAGATAGGAAGGTCTAAAGTCATGGCCCCATTCTGAAATACAGTGAGCCTCATCAATTGCAAATAAAGCAATATTAAGAGTTTTTAAAAAGGAGAAAAAGGGTTTATTTGCCAGTTTTTCAGGAGCCAAATAAAGGAGGTCCAAACGACCTTCCCTCAAAAGCTTCTGAACCTCTAGAACTTCATTAAAAGATAACGAGGAATTGAGTGCCCTTGCTCGGACCCCCATTTCATTGAGGTTATCTACCTGGTCTTTCATAAGGGCTATGAGAGGGGAAATAATGACTCCAACCCCATCCCTCATAAGAGCAGGAATTTGATAACAGAGGCTTTTTCCAGCACTTGTAGGCATTAAAACGAGGCAATCTTCACCACTGCACAAATGAAGAACAATTTTCTCCTGCTGACCACGAAAGGTCTTATGCCCAAAGATGGAATTAAGTAAATGAAGATGGTTAACTTGGCTCATAAGATGGAAAAATACCACCTCACCTCTTCATTGGCCAAAAAACCTATTTTGAAAAAAGAAGGGTCAAGTCATTAGACCAAGATCCCAAATCACCAAAGGCGAGGTTGAAAAATATAGTCAAAGCAATCAATAAAATAAGGTTCTTCAAAATCATTAACCTATAGATAAGTTTTTTAAGGAAAATGATTTAAACAATGAGAAGCACTCTTTCAAGGGAAAAAGGTAAAAATGCAACAACTTTCAACATAAAATTTAGCTGAAAAATAAGTTACTTCCGACACCATAAAAGAAAGTTGTTAAAGATTTCAATGACTTAAGGGCTATTTGCCTTTATCATCACTGATCAATGGAGATAGAAGGAGCTTTATTAAGAAAATCGCAATGGCTTGAGATAAATCTTTTTAGAGCAATCACAGCTATGTCGTCTATGCTGTAGTCTGTATTTTTGGCCATTTCCTCAATTTTCTTAACAACATTAGATTCTATTTTAAGTTCAAGAGAAGAAAGCTCGCCCTGATTATGAATTTGACCTTTGATAAGCACCTCACTTTTTGACTTAAACCAAACTTTATGAATACAATAATTTTCATTTTTTGTCTAATGCTTGCTCAAATAATGGAGCTCAACTATAAACACGACACAAAATTTAAGCGCCGAAACAATCATAGCAAAACTAAACTTAATACCTCATCCTGAAGGTGGTTGGTACCGAAGAACTTACCAGTCTGAAGAAGAAATAGGCCTGCCTTATATTGATCGAGGTCAAAACCAAAAGCGTTTTCTCAAAACAGCTATTTATTACCTTCTCTCAGGAAAAGAAAGGTCTCTTCTTCATAGAATAAAATCAGACGAAATGTGGCATTTTTACTTGGGAGACCCTCTAACAATTGTTGAAATAACTCCTAATGACCCCTTAAAAGCTGACGAAGACCACAAGCTTTCTAAGACCATTCTCGGTCACAATCTATTAAATAACGAGACCCCACAATATACGGTCAAAAAGGGCTCTTGGTTTGGAGGATATTTAAATAATGATTCTGGTTTTTGCCTTGTAGGCTGCACCGTTTCGCCAGGCTTTGACTTTGAGGACTTTGAGATGGCTTCACCTTCAAAACAGTTCTCAGAGTTCAAAAATCACCCTGTTGTGCAAAGGCTACTCCCTTCCTGAGTAAAAACCTTGAAGTGTTGAAATGTTGAATGGTTTTTTTACTTCTTTACTACCTCTGGTAACCCCTTTTACTTGAGTATTGAGGTTCCTCTGCTATGAAGTTGGCCTACTTCAAGAGTGATAAAAATGAAGGGTTTCTTTTAGAAAAAGCTTCCATTAAAGTTAAAGAGGCTTCTAAAGAAAAAGGGATGGAGCTAAATGCCATACGTCTTCTTGTTTATCGCTATTATTTTTGAAGTTATTGCGACCCTTAACTTAAAGGCCTCAAATCAATTTACAAAAATTATTCCAACTCTTATTATAGCAATTGGATATATAAGCTCTTTTTATTTCCTCTCCTTATCTCTTAAAACCATACCAATAGGCATATCTTATGCGATTTGGTCTGGCCTAGGAACTGTGCTTGTCGCAATAGGGGCCCATTTTATTTACAAACAAAATCTAAGCCCCTTCGAAATTCTGGGAATAGCATTTGTCGTTATTGGTGTCATTCTCATGAACCTCTTTTCTAAAGGAAACACTCAACCTTAAATAAATTTTGGAAATTAAACATGACTTTAAATTTTATTAAGCTTTTTAATCCAGCTAAAATTATGATTTCAATCTCTTTGTTTTTTCTATTAGGCTTGCCTCACCTTAGTAGTAAAACTATAAAAACTCAACCACTCCCAAAAACAATGAAAACAGTCTATTTATACCATATTGTTTTCGGTGGTTTTTTAAACCTTGGCCAAGCAACCCTAAGCTTTTTTAAAGAGCAAGAAAACTTCAAAGTCATTTTGAAAGTTACCCCTTCAGGAATTGCTGGTTTTTTAAGCGGCTACAAAGAAGAGTACTTTGAAGCAAATGGAAAGATAAAAAATAACCGAATTTTAACAAAATCTTTTGTAAGAAAAAGAAAAAAAGAAAATAAGACTCTAAAGTCACTCCATTTCTTCAATCATACCCAAAAGAAAATCCAACTTACTGAATGGGAGGAATTAGGGAAAGAAAAAAAAAGGACCAAAGAACCAAAGTGGCTCGATTTTTACGTCCAAAAAGATGTTGTCGCCTCGTTTTTTGATTTGAGCCTAAAGCTTTACCAGGGAACTTTAAAAGAAAACTCTTTCTCATTTGAAACCTTAACTTTAGGTGAAGACAAAAATAAAATGTCTATTTATAAGGAAAAGAAAGGAAAAGATAATCAGACATTTAAAATTGACCTCTACGAGTTTGATAAAAAAAATAAAAAGCATTACGGGAAAAAGACGTTTATTTTAAAAACGGGAAAAAGTGGGCAATTCAAATCTATAATCGTAGAAAATCTCTTTTGGTTGGGAGATCTTGTTGGTACGCTTGTAAATGATGAAGAAACACTAAAAGTTACAGAACAACCGAAGGACTAAAATAGACGTGAAGACAAAACTTAAAGGTCTCATTTTTTTAATAGGTTACATTTGTTTATTATTTCCTTTAGATTCTATGTCTCAAATATCATCTAAAGGAGAAAATTATAAACAGCTTATTATAAACAAGGACCACTCTGAAATTTTTTTTGAGATTGACTATCTTCTCATTTCTAAAGTCAAAGGCCGTTTTACCCAGTTTGAAGGGCAACTTGACTATAACCCAAGAAACAAAGAACTTAAGAATATTTCCGTAAAAATTAAAGCAGGTTCCATTTATACAGGCAACAAAATGAGAGACTCTCATTTAAAAAAAAATGATTTTCTTTTTGCTTCAAAGTTTCCTGATATTACTTTCAAATCCACAGAAACTAAATGGATAAAAGATAATACTTTTTCAGTGACGGGTATTCTCAAATTAAGAGGAAAATTACAAAAGGTTTCTCTTAGGACAAACATTTTAGGCCCTATAAAAGACCCGTGGAAAAAGGAAAGCTTTTTTGCTCGCTATTCATTCAATCTTCAAAGAAAGGATTTTTCTCTTCTCTGGAATAAATCATTGGACAATAATAATATCCTCTTAGGAGAAACAGTTAAAATAAGCGGCGTATTCCAATTACAAACGTTAGGAAAAAAAACAGAGTCATCAACTCATATGGTTCCAGATTCAAAGATTTTGAGACTTCGCCAAAAGGCCAATAAAAAACAAAAACTCACCACCGAAGAAGCCAAGCTTCTTAATAGGTATCAAAAATCTTTCAATGAAAAAGCAGTAACTCTCGAAAAAGAAAGCCGCAGCAACGCTACGCAAAAACATACACGGGAGCAGCTTAACAAAAGCGAAACTAAGTTTATCAAAAAGAAAATTGACTGGAAAAGAGGTACCAGCCTTCTAACTCTTTGTATTCTAGCTTTTATAGGCGCAGTTTTTTCCGCTATTTCTTTAAAAAGGTTTTTTATGATCAAAATTCTTGGGGACAATTACGATGACTCAAAGCCCTTATCTGTCATTAGCGACCTTATGGCGACAATTGTTATCGTCATTTATGCCCTCTCAGTTTATAACCTAATGAAGCCTATATGAGCTCTTGGAAAGTCATAAAAAATATGAAGACTATTAATAATTTACCTTAACTTAAAGAGATTTATTATCTAGTATAGATGCCAGTTCTTATCATTTTTAAAGAGGTGTCAATGGAAAACTCACATAAAAGAGAGCATACAAAAGCAAGAATCATTAACAAAAGCCTCGAATTTGTGAAGTCCAGAAGTCTTGAAGACTTTTCGGTGCGAGAAGTCTCCAAAGAGCTAGGTATTAATATTGCCTCAATTAATTATTATTTTTCAAACAAGGAAAACCTTCTGGGTGAAGTTGTAAAGGCTGTATGGAAAACTTCTTCAGATAAAATAGAAAGCCTTTACCTAGAAGAACTTGAGAAAGAAAAGTGGTCATTTGTTGATTTCTTTGAAAAACTTTTCGATTACACTCATGAAATTAGCGACCTTTTAGCTTTCGTTATTAAGCACACGCTTAACTCTAATTTAAATGTCGATAGAAACTTCGTGTCTATTTATGATTCAGAATACCCAACTCCTCCAGGCACTAAGACTTATAGAAAAGTATTTATTAAAGAACTTGGTTCACATGTTCCAGAAACTGAAATTCAAAAATGTATCCATACTTTTGCCACCTTTTTGACATTTGACAGTGCTCTTCAATACTCAAATATCATGGATAAAGACAGACATGACTTGGATGACCACCCCATTCTAGGAAGGAAAGCAAGAAAAGAGCAATTTATAAAAATGATTAAATATCAAATTAATGGACTTAGAAAAGAGTTTCCAGCCTAATTTGTTTTCACTTAAGTTATTTGAAGAAGGAAGCCCCTCCTCCAAATAACTTTTTAAGTTTTTCTACAATTTTTTACATCTTAATTTAAAGTTTTCAATGTTTCCGGCACGCGTTCTGGGGGGAGGAAAATCGATAGACATTTTTTCAATGCTACCCTTATCTAAATTAACTTTTCCGCCATCTATGCCAAAGAAACCTTTGTTAAAAGAACCAAAGCTAACTTTTACTTGATTATTTTCGGCCTTAATAATGAGGTCGTTACGGTTTTGAAAGACTTTTATATCTTGCCTCTTATTAGAAACCATATCAGGATATTCCATTCTAAAAGTATCTTTTTTCATTCCTTTCATTTCAACCGTACACTGGATGGGTTTTTCGATTCCAGGGTAGAGATAAGTCATACTCATTAAGTTTTTAAAGAGTGCACCTTCTTCAACCCAAATTCCCATTCCCTCACCTTTACCAATTGTTTCACACTTCCAATCATATTTACTGCAGTCTTTCCCCCAAGTATTTCTGATAAGGTAATGGCAACGACCACCTATTTTTTTCTGCCCAATGATAATACTCGCATGCCCGCCACAAGTTTTTGGGTCCCTCGTCACCATCTGACCAGCATAACTAGGTTGGCCATGAGGCTTGGTTCCCACATACCTTTTGTTCTTTAAAAACTCACTACAATAACCTACACCAACAGGCTGAGCATCTTTTCTATTTAAAAGAGTTCTAAGGTGCTTTTTCATTGATTCTACGTTGTCCTTTCTGATCATAATATTTTTTGGATCTGGTATATTTTTACTAAGCTTATAGATATTCTTTTCATCGAGACAGTCTTTAAAAATATAATGCATAAAATTAGTTAAATTTCCATTTCTTAAATTGGCGCCAATGGTTCTGAAAATTTTAGCGATATTCCCATCATCTCCAATTTTTCGACCAACGTAATTAAACTTTCCATAGAATAATTTATCTTTGATTTGTTTATCACTCATCTTACGAAGTTGATCTGGGTTTGTTGGGAAGTTAAGAAAAAGAAGGTGAACAAGCTCTGTAAACTCTCCCTGATCAATTGAGTTTTTACCGGCATACTGATTAATCGCCTTTTGAATAACATCCTCCCTACACATCCCCATTTTCTTTATCATCTTCAAAGCGAGGTTAATATTTCCAGCATCTAAGTTCGTTTTGTTTTGGTAGGGGTTTCCCTTCTCTTGAACAATTCTTGTTAAAAGGGCGGCATAAACAGGACTCGAAACGCCCATTTTCTTGTAAGAATACTTTTTACCGGCAAACGTTTTTCCAAAAGTGTGTTGCTTTGTTTCTCTCCAGTGATCTAATAATTGGATTGCAGAATAAGCGTAGCAAATTCCAACTTGTCCCTGATCATAAAGAGGCATTTGCTTTATGTAATGATCCCACTTTCCTTTGCTAACCATTGTTTTTAAAGCAGCTGTTTTCCACTTTGAATTCTTGCTTAGATTGACATTTTTAAAGTTCAAATTTACATTGCGGCAGCTATCGTCACCAATTGCATTTAAAGAAACTAAAACCATTAAAAGCAGGATTATGCCTTTTTTCATAAGAATTCCTCCCAAGTAAAATATCCTCCACTATTCTACCAAAATAAAAAAATATTACAGAATAACTTTGGAAATAAAATTTGGGATAACTTAAACAAAGTTTGACATAACCAAACAGGTAAAGATTATTTTGTTCAAGAATATTTGATTGCCTTAAAAAGGACCAAAGGTCGGTCTTAGTATTTAATTAAGAGAAATGAGTTTCCTCTCATAAAGATCTTCTAACAAGTCTCTTTCACTTTCTAAAAGTTCGCTATTAAACTCAACTATTTTACCCTTTGTTAAACTTTGAACAAAAGATAGGCTTGAATCATTGAGGAGGTAATCCTCTCCATTAGCAAAAAGAAGGAGTTCTTCCTTCGTATTTATATAAGCTCCACGAAATTTAGGATTTATGGAGACTTTTTGGCCATCAACCAGCTCTTCATACGGGTCATCCATCTCACCATATTCCTCCTCTTCTTCAAAATCAAAGGAATCTCTTTTATTTTCTGTTAGAACTTTTCCAAAGCTTTTAACAAAAACATCTTCATTGATAACAAGCTCTCTTAATTGCTTGAGAGCATTTTGGATCGTTTCTGGGTCTATTTCTGCGGAGTTCTCTTCCTTAGGTCTCAAGTCTGGATCTCTTAAAACATGGTCTTTACTGCCTGCCGCTTGAGAAAGGTCTGAAAGATACATCATGCTTAGCTCTTCTAATTTAGGGGCCGTTAAGCCTATTGAAAGAGTCATACACTCATCATCGATTGCCACCCCTTCGTGAACACGACCTGGCGGTAAATAAAGGATATCCCCGGGGTTTAAAATATATTCATCAAAGTCCTTTAACTTATCAACGAGCTTAAGACCTTTTTCCGTTTCAATAGTGTCGCCATCAAAATCTTCCTTACCAATCCTCCACCTCTTTTGGCCTTGGGCCTGAAAAAGAAAAACATCGTAGGAATCAACGTGGGTTCCAACGCTCCCACCTTTAGAAGAGTGGCTCACCATAATGTCATCAATCCGCCAGTGTGGTAAAAAAGAAAACGATTTAAGAAGTTCCTGTATATCAGGGTTCAAGGTGTTCATTTCGTTAATAAGAAGGGTCCAAGGCGCCTTCGATTTTTTTCTTTCATCAATAAATTCACTATCAAAAGGGCCAAAACAACACTCCATTTCTTCATCATCTTGACCAACTTCTTCTTTAAAAACGAGCCTGGAGTGGACACCTTCCTCCTGGATTAGTTCAAAAAGATCATCAGAAGACAGAGGGTTTTGAAAATCAGGGAAAGCTTTCTCAAAAAGAGCTGGTCTTTTTTGCCAAAATGTTTGAAAAAACTCCTCTTTTGACACTTTACGAAAAATATTTTGCAATTTTTCCTCCCTCTTGGTAAGTTCCGCTTGAGCTCGTATTTTAGGAGCATACCTTTCAGTTAAATAGGATCAAAGTCAAGGGCCAAGCGTGGGTAAAAAATACATTGCTTTATATAAGCCATACGGTTTTGTTTCCCAGTTTACGGGAGATAAACCGGAAGAAACCTTGAGTCATTTTGACCTTCCTCCTCATGTTTATGCCGTGGGAAGACTCGATAAGGATAGCGAAGGACTCCTTCTTCTCACAGATGATGGACCTTTTAAACACAGGCTTTCTAATCCTGACTCAAAATGCCCAAAAGTATATTTGGCACAGGTTGAAGGTCTTCCGAATAAAGAGGCCTTACAAAAGATGGAAAAAGGCCTTCTTATAAAAAATTACAAAACAAAACCATGCAAAGTAAAAATCATTTCCGAACCCAACTTACCACCCAGGAACCCTCCTATCCGCTTTAGAAAGACCGTCCCCACCACTTGGTTACAAATAACGCTTTTTGAGGGAAAAAATAGGCAGATAAGACGGATGACAGCGGCCATCGGTTACCCTACACTAAGGCTTGTCCGCCATAGCATTGATTCCTACTCTCTAGGCGAGCTAAACCCCGGTGAGTGGAAAGAAATTAAACTATAAATAGATTTACGCAAGACAGATTCTAGCGAAAAGGTAATTTTCAATGCCACTAACGCTGACTGATGACAAAAAAGGTGTCTCATTTGCCATATTGGCCTACCTCACTTGGGGCCTTTCCCCCCTTTATTGGAAGTATTTGACCCACCTCCCTTTTACTGAAGTCTTTGCACATAGAGTGATATGGTCTGCCCTTTTTTGCTTTTTCCTGCTAGTCCTTAATCATAAATTCTCTCTTTTAAAAGAACTCAAACAAAAAAAATTCCTGCCTCTTTTGGCAACAACTATTCTCATCACCATTAACTGGGCCACTTACCTTTACGCAATTAATACTGAACGGCTCCTAGAAGCGAGCCTTGGTTATTTTATTAACCCCGTCTTAAATATCTTTCTAGGCTTTCTTTTATTAAAAGAAAAATTGGGAAAGCTTCAATGGATTGCGGTAATTTTGGCCTTAATGGCCGTTTTGAATGAGGTCGTCACTTTTGGGGCCCTTCCTTGGATTTCTCTTTCACTTGCTATTTCCTTTGGGCTTTATGGCCTCATTAGAAAGATTTCTCCATTAGACTCTCTTGTTTCTTTAACAATGGAATGCTTTATATTAACCCTCCCTCTCCTTATGCTTGTGGGAACCCAGTTTATAAAAAATGAAAATACTTTTCTTGGATCCTGGCCTTCGTCTCTTCTTTTAATTGGAGGAGGACTTTTGACGGCCCTTCCCCTTATTTTTTTTGGCCCTGCCACAAAGCTCATTAATTATTCAACCATTGGCATGATCCAATACTTGGCACCCACCCTTCATTTTACCTTAGCAGTTTTTCTCTATAACGAGCCTTTTTCAAAAGGAAAATTTTTGACCTTCATTCCTA
>MDTD01103503.1_pt1 | contig 28882 bp, 29 predicted proteins | sample 811221 | NCBI WGS metagenome assembly MDTD01 (sample SAMN05326646, study PRJNA326480) | marine metagenome | isolation source: seawater | place: Pacific Ocean: South West | collected 2011 | reverse complement strand
TCTCGTTTTTCCCAAACTTTATGGAACCTTTCACTATGACCAACTTGAAGAGTACCACCTTTTTTATTCATAAGGTCTTTTAAACGGTAAGCATCACTCAACCTTGAAACAAGAGGTTTTTCGCAAAAGACAGCAATGCCTCTCTCTAAAAAATACTCTACAACTTCAAAGTGAAAACTCGTAGGTACAACGACAATCGCCGCATCAATATCCACATTTTTAAGTTCATCTAACTGAGAAAGAACTTTAACTTTAGGGTGACCGGCACTTGCCTTCTCCCTTGAAGTCAGTAAAGGATCAACGATTACCTTCAAGTCTGCCTTTAAAGATTCACTTACTTTTTCACAGTGCCATTTACCAAGATGGCCATATCCGACAACAGCAACTTTCAATTTTTTTTTGACTTCACTACTCATTATTGGACCCTCTTTTTCACGCTTTAATTGTTTAGAAAAGGAGCCATCCCGACCTGTGTAGAATTAATCATAGATATCATTTCCTGAATGACCTCATTTGGTTTTTTCTCAACAGTTAAATATTCATTCACCACATAAGATTTTGGAGAAAGGGCTGAAGCTTCCATATCTCTAAAGAAGTCAACAACTTCAGAGACTGTCTTTTTATCAAAACCATTACGCTTCATTCCAATAATATTGATGCCCTTAAGTCTACATCTATTCCCTAAACCTGTGCAAAAAGAAGGAATATCTCTTACAACGATAGATCCTCCTCCGATATAGCAACCTCTGCCGAGAGAGACAAATTGAGATATACTAGTTCCTCCACCAATAATACAGCCATTACCCATTTTCACATGACCTGCTAAATTAGTTGAATTCGCAATAACGCATCTGTCCCCAACTCTTGCATCATGTCCAACGTGAACATGGGCCATCAAAAGGCAATTGTTTCCAACCTGAGTTAAGCCTTTTTCTTTAATGGTTCCTCTATGAACTGAAACGTACTCACGCAAAATATTATTATCGCCAATAACTACTTCTGTAGGCTCTCCTTTGTAAGTTAAATCTTGAGGTGCTGCTCCTATGGAACAAAAAGGGTAAATCTCATTCTCTTTCCCTATTGTAACCTTCCCTTCTATAACAATATGACTACGAAGATAACTTCCCTCTCCTATCACAACATCTGGTCCAATAATACAATGGGGCCCAATCCTAACTTTTTCACCAATAATTGCACTTGGCGAAACAATCGCAGTAGGATGGATCTCAGGCATTTCCATGATTAACCTCAGCTAAACTATAGTTTTAATTAATATCTTAAAAACTCTGAAAAATCTCTATGAGTCTCTCTCAATAAACTTCACAGATGCCAACAAAGAAGCTTCACTCATCAAAGTGTCACCATGGTAAATTTCTCCGTCATAGGAAATGACAGGACCTCTTACTTTTACCAACTTAGCTTTAATCGTAAGGTTCATGTCAGGTAGAACCGGCTTACGAAACTTACAATGGCTAGCGCCCATCAGAGCTACTTCAAGTTTAAACTTTCCAGGATCTTTATACACTTTGCTGCTCATAAAACAAGACGCCTGCGCCATCATCTCGACTTGAATAACTCCTGGCAACACGGGGTTACCAGGAAAATGCCCTGAGAATATATCCAAATCTTTCTTCGCATGGAAAAAGGCGGTGACTGTTGCACCAAGACAATCTTTTAAAGCCAGATTCTCCCCATCCTCATTCACTCCTGGAGGCAGAGTTACTTCTTTTACAGAGTCTACAAAGAGAAATGGGTCCCGATGGGGGAGGAACGACTTCACTTCATCATTATTAAACAACATCTTATACTCCCTCAACTCAGCAAAAGCCTCCTTCAACTCGTAAGAATTAATTGGCTTTAACAGGATGCTTCTTATTATATTCGTCAATAATTTTTTGGGTCAGGTCTATTTTATTTTTTGCATAATATAATTGACCTGTACCAGTATCAAGTGTGAAATCAACAGCTTCTTTCAAAGATATACTGTCAATGACAGCTTTAATTTTGTTCATGACAGGAGCCTGTGCTTTTTTACCAAACCGCTGAATTTCTCTCTCCATCATGTACTTCTTCTTATTAAGCTCTATAACCATAGCTTGAATCTCTTTCTGCTTCTCCATTTTCGTCTTTTCATTCATCACCATGCTTTTTTTCTGAAAACTCTTATGGAGTTTAGATATTTTTTCTTCTTCTTTTTTCAACTCCATCTGCTTGGACATATGAAAAGCCTTCAATTTTTCACGAACACCCTTCATCTCTTTAATTCCTACAACAACCCTATTCAAATCGACAGTTCCAACCTTGGCTCCCCAAGAGGAAGCAGAGAAAAGAAAAGCAAAGATGACACTAAAAAAAATGAAAGTCCTATTCTTCATATTAACTCCTTCGTTAAAATAATTGTCCTATATCAAAGTGAAATTGACTGCTGTCATCACCTTTGTCAGGATTTATAGGGTAGCCAAACTCAAACCTTAAAATTCCTATAGGTGAGAACCACCTAAAACCAAAGCCATAATCCTTTTTTACAATAATATTATCGGCCTTTCCTGCATGTCCAGCATCGAAAAAGACGACCCATTTTAAACCTGCTTCACGTACTAAAGGGTGCTCTAGCTCAAAAATCCCAAACGTAGAGAAGTTTCCACCAATATTAACGTCAAGTTGGCCTTCTACAGATTGCTTGGGACCCACCCCCTGAAAAGAATAACCTCTTAGGTTTCTTGAACCTCCCAAAAAATATTTTTCTGTTCTTGGTAGTCCTTTAGTCTTATTCTCTTCAAGTGCCTCAATTGTGCCAACAAAGTAACGAGTTCTTAAGACCAAATCTCCTATTAGCTTTTTAAAGTAACGCAAGTCAAGCTCATTCCTCCACCAGTGCTTATCTCCGCCAAGGCCTGCCCATTCTGATGTGACTTTCGCAAAATAGCCACCCGTAGGTTCAAAGGTATTGTTCCTCTTATCTCTAATAACAGTAGCACTTAAAGATGATGCGACCCCGTTATCTAAATTTGTATCAAGTGTTTTATCTGACACATCAGTGATACGGACCTCTTCCCACTTGTAATTTAAGAAGGCGCGGGTGTATTCAAAAATTGGATAGCCGACTCTTAAACCTAACCCTTTTTTCCTAAAAGAATAGGATTCACTCATTCTATTCTCTGAATGAAAAATGTCTCCACCAGCAGTCCATTTCGTGTCATATAGATAAGGCTCTGTAAAACTAAGATTAAAGTCAGTCTTATTCTTGGCCAAAGACAAAGAGAAATTTAGATTTTGTCCCTTACCTAAAAAGTTATTTTGAGATATAGAGCCCTGAAAAAATCCTCCCTGAGCAGAAGAATAACCAGCACCAACAGATAACTGTCCAGTATTCCTCTCCTTGACGGATATTTCTACGTTAAGAAGATCATTCCTTCCTTTAACAGCAACAGTTGTAAAAACCACCGACCCTTTTTCAAAGTAACCAAGACGATTTACATTCTCTCTTGATTTTCTTAAATCACTGCCTGAAAATTGCGCCCCTTCTTTGATAAGAAGCTCGCGCCGAATGACCTTGTCTCTTGTTCTTGAGTTACCTTTAATAATAATTCTACCAAATTGAGCCACTTGACCTTTTTCAAAGCGAAAATCAACGTTCACCTTGTTTTCACCAGGAACGACACTTAAAACCCTCGAAACGTTTGCAAATGCGTAACCTTGATCCTGATATTTTTCAGTTAGGGCCATGATATCTCTTCGAAGAGTATCTTCAGAATAAACTATACCCTTTTTAAGCTTAACGGTTTTAGTAAAGTCTGACATGGAGAAGATTAAGTCACCTTGATAATTCACGTCATTGACTTCAAATTTAGGGCCTTCATTAAGCTTAAAGGTAATAAAAAGCCATTTTTTATCCTCTGAAATTGTCAGCTCAGGTGTCCCGACATTGACCTGGAGAAAGCCCTTAGTCTTATAAAAATATTTTAACCTCTCTAAGTCTCCCCGGAAATTGAACTCTTGAAAGCTTCCAGCATTAGAAAAAAATGAAAAAACGGAGTCTTCTCGGGTCTGCATCAACTCCTTCAACTGCTTATCAGTAAAGGCGCTATTTCCTAATATAGTGATCTTCTTGATTTTTAACTTATCGAATTCTTTAATTTTAAAAATAACATCGACAGAGTTCTTTTCTTTTTGTTTCACTTCATGAGCAACAGTCGCAAGAAAAAATCCCTTTTCTTCATAAAGTTTTTTAAGCTCATTTACATCTTTCTTAATTAAATTAATATCTAGGATTGAAAAACTTTTACTACCCACTTTTTCTTTGAGGTCATCATTACTTAACTCGTCATTTCCAAGAAACTTCACATTTGCAATAGTTGGCCTTTCCAAAAGCTTGAAGAGTAAAACATTTTTTCCTCCCTGAACTTCCTTATGGGCTTCAACGACATCAAAATAATTAAGAGAGTAAATTCTTTCCAAATCTTTTTTTAAGAGGTGATTATTGAGGACTACACCAGGCTTTGAAGCGATCTTTTCCAGAATGGCTTCTCTCTCAACCTTTCTATTACCTAAAACCCTAACCTTATCTATTCTAAAAAGAACCTTTTCTTGACCTAAATAGCCTTCATCGGCTAAAGCAGGGGCCTTACCCAATAATGGCACTACGAGTAGAATAAGCAACAAAAGCTTAGTCAAATAAGTTCTTAGGTAATGAGTCGGATGCAAACTTCTAACTCCATATGTTAGTTATTAAAACTCCTAAGCTTCCAAATCTTGCTTGGGCCAAAAAATTTATCAATATTACTACGATCTTACAAAAAGAAAATTTTTTTAAGATACAGAATGTTATACGAAATCAATTTTTTCTTATAAGTCCATCCTGAATGTTGATAATTGATTCAAACGTTGAAGCGATCTCTCCATTATGCGTTACGAGGACTAACGTTGCTCCAAATTCCTTTGATAGCTTTTTAAGAAGACCAATCACTTTTTCTGAATTTTCTGAATCTAGACTTCCCGTAGGCTCATCACATAACAAAAGTTTCGGTTTTAAAGAAAGAGCTCGAATAATATTAATTCTTTGTTGCTCTCCCCCAGAAAGTTCGAAGGGGTTTTTTTGTAGACAATGATCGACTCCCAGAAAGTCAGCTAATTCCAAGATCCTCTTTTTAATAGAACCTTCATCAAAGTCTCCCAACTTTGAAGGAAGCAGAGCATTGTCCAAACAATTCAGGGAAGAAAGCAAAAAATGAAATTGAAATACAAAACCCACAAAAGTATTTCTATATCTAGCGAGCTCCTCATCTTGAAAATCGGCCAGGTCCATATTATTTATCTTAATCTTGCCTGAAGAGGGCTTATCAAGGCCTCCCAACAGATACAATAATGTCGATTTACCTGATCCTGATGCACCTTGAATAACGTACTCCCTATCTTCTAAGAGACTTAAATTGATGCCTCCCAATACATTTACTTTTCCAAAACTCTTCTTAACACCACTTAATTCAACTAAAGCCATCAGGAAAACTCCTTTCTTAAACCTTCCAATATACTTTTTCTCCTCATCCGGAATAAGGCAATCCAAGAAAAGAACGCAAACCAAAAGAGAGAAGCAAAAAATACTATAGTATAGTCTTCCAACTCTAAAACCAGATGAATCCTCTCTAAATTGTAAACATCTCCAGGAAGCTTAAGAAAAGCTAAATTTGCTAAGGACCAATCAAAAACCTGAAGAACAAGCAGCGACAAAAGACATGAGAAGAACCAAAATGATAAAACAACAAAAAACCATGCCTTTAAAAGCTCTCTTTCACTCATTCCCAAAGCTCGAAAAAGAAAAATCTCCCTTGATTTTTTTTCATTCACATAAAAAATAAAAGCCACCATGTTAAAAATAGACACGATGACAACTAATTGTAAAATTACTGAAATAATGAGTTTGTCATGCTTAACAGCCTCAAGAAGCGGCGCGTACTCATCCCAATAAGGAAGTATATAAAAACTTTGAGGAATAATCCCGCTGGCCTTCTCAAAGAAGGAAAACATAGACTGATCAGTAACAACTGCCTTCTTTTTACCCACACTCCTTAAAGAGGTTGTAACAGGTAAATTACCAGAAACAACGTTCACCATTCCATTAAGTTCTAGAATAGAATCAAGAGTCCTTCTTTTTATATAAATAATTCTTTCATCTTTTTGATAAAGACCATGAGTAAGAATTTGGCCTACCAAAAAACCTTTTAGAAGAGGTCTTTCAGATAAACTTTCATTTCCCGTAGCAAAAGCTAAGACAATTCTATCACCCTTTTTAATCCCAAACTTTTTTGAAAGCTGAATACCAATAGCGACCTGACCTTCTTCAAAATCTAAACCAAGCCCTGTAACACGAGAGAATTCACCAGGCTCTACACCTTTCACTTGGACACCCTGTGAAAAATCAGAAAAAATGACAAAGCCCTCAGTCTGAATAAACGATGCTTTTTCCTTTACGCCGAGTGATTTTAGAGGTCCTGAAACATCTTTATCAAAGGAGAAAAAGCCCTTTCTTGAAGTTAAAGAAAAGTCACCGACAGAGTTTTTTAAGGCCTTTTTCATAACAGATTCAAAGCCATCCATTAATCCAACAGTCGAAAGAATGACTCCTATAGAGAAAGAAAGCCCTAGCAATACCCCAATAGCAAATTTAAAAGAATTCTGATCCCTTAGGAAAACGTTAAACAGCTTACTCCTTGCTTTTAACAAGACAGACCCCCAAAGTTTACTTAGTTATTGGGTTGACTCCTCTTTAGCACCCTTTATGGACCATCTCAGAAAAGAGTCCATAAAGCCATCAAGATCACCATCTAATACTTTTTCTGCAGCTCCAACTTCAAATTGCGTTCTATGATCTTTGACCATTTTATAAGGGTGAAGAACATAGGATCTAATTTGAGACCCCCAACCTATTTCCTTTTTATTTGACTCAACCTCTTGAGCTTCAGCTCTTTTCTTTTCAAGCTCCCGCTCATAAAGTCTACCTTTCAAAATTTTCATGGCCTGAATTTTATTCTGAAGTTGAGACCTTTCATTTTGACAATTAACGACGATCCCAGTTGGAATATGTGTCATTCTAACTGCCGAGTCGGTGGTATTAACAGATTGTCCACCAGCTCCACCGGACCTAAAAACATCAACCCTCAAATCCTTATCCAAAACTTCAATATCTATATCATCATCCACTTCTGGTGAAATAAAAACCGAAGCAAAAGAGGTGTGACGCCTAGCATTTGAGTCAAAAGGAGAAATCCTAACAAGCCTGTGAACACCTGTTTCAGACTTCAATAACCCATAAGCATAATTTCCCTCTACGGCCATAGTGCAAGACTTTAGACCTGCTCCATCTCCAGCTTGAAAGTCTAGTATTTTAATGGAAAACTTCTTAGCTTCACACCACCTGGAAAGCATCCGCTGAAGCATACTTGCCCAGTCACAAGACTCAGTTCCTCCAGCACCAGCATTGATTGTAATGATAGCATTATTTGGATCTACTTCCTCAGAAAGAAGAACCTTTTTTTCTGCCTCATGGAAACTCTTTAAGAAGTTTTCATAAATTTCCAGAGACTCCATTGCAGAATCCTCATCTTCTTCCTCTTCAACAAACTCAACAAGAGTTTCAAAATCATCAAAAAGAATTTGCAAACCTTCATAGGTTGATACGACGTCTTCTAAAATGGCTTTCTCTTTTTGAATTTTTGAAGCATTTTCAGTATCGGTCCAAAAACCTTCCATAGATTCCATATCAAGTATTTCTTGAAGGCGGTGCTTTTTCTTTTCTACGTCAAAGTGACCTCCGTAAGCTCGCAAGTTTATTGTCATACTTTTTCATTTCTGACTTTTTCTCAGCAACTTGTATTTTGAGCGATTCTTTCACCATCCCACCTCTTTAAGTTTCTTAATAAAGAATATAGACCGCAAAGCAATCAATTCCTTCTTATTTTAATTTCCTAAGCTTTTTAGAAATTTTGTCTAGAAGCTTTTCTTCCAAATCAAACATCAACTCTTCTTCTTCCTTGGAGATTTCATGATCGAAGCCACAAAGATGTAAAAAACCGTGAATAAACAAGTGAAGAAACTCTTCTTCAAAAGTGATTTTAAATTCCTTCGCCTGCCTAAGAGCCACTTCCCTACAAATAAAAATATCTCCAAGATGCACAACAGGACCTGGTTCCATGAAGGATTCTGAATTACTCCTCAGTGATTCATAAACGGGGAAGGAAAGAACGTCAGTAGTTTTTGGTTTGTTTCTATAGTTTGAGTTAAGGCTTTTAATTTTGTAAGAGCCACAAAGCGTCAAGTCAATTTCTATTTGAGATACACCAAAGAGACCTAAGTCTAAACAATTTGACTTTGAAGACATTAAGAAATCTTGAATGACTTCTAAAGAAACCATAAGTCTTGTTTTTAAATCAGACGGATTATACAAAAGTTTGTTAAGACGCGTAGTGTCTGTATACACTAGATTTGTTTTTTTTATTGTAATTTCTTGAGTTAACATAGTTATTTGTTTAAACAACAAACCATCAATTTGAAAGAAATTTATTGCCCAAGGACATCTAAATGGAAAATAAAGAGTTCAACAGTTTAAAAGAAGTTGTCAAAAAACTTAGGGACCCAAAGGACGGATGTCCATGGGACCTAAAACAAACTCATTTAACGCTCTTACCCTATTTAATAGAAGAAAGCTTTGAGTTTATAAATGCAGTGGAAAGTAAAGATAATGTCCATATGAAAGAGGAGTTAGGTGACATCCTATTACAAGTATTACTCCACGCAACAATCTCTGAGCAAGAAGGATCTTTCGAGTTTGAAGATATTTGCAAAACTTTAAAGGAAAAATTAATTAAAAGACACCCCCACGTCTTTAAAGAAAAAGACCCATCAATTACAGCTGAGCAAGTATCAATAAATTGGAAAAAAATTAAAGAACAAGAGAAGAAAGAATCAAAAGAGAAAACTTTAATTAGTGATGATGTTCTTAAGTACCCCTCTATGCTATCGGCCTTAAAAATAGGTAAACTTACGGAAAACATAGGCTTTGACTGGGAAGACTACAACCAAGTGAGCTGGAAGGTAGAGGAAGAGTGGCAAGAGTTAAAAGAGGAGTTGGCACCCGCCACTATTTCTCGTGAGAGGGTTAAAGAAGAAGTGGGCGATTTGCTTTTCTCAACTGTTCAATTAGCAAGGCACCTTGAAATTGATCCAGAGCAATGTCTCAGAGAATCTAATAACAAATTTATAAAAAGGTTCCGCTTGATGGAATCCTTAATTAGCGATAGTGGATATAAAATTGAAGAGCTAAACCAAAAAGAAATGGATCATTTTTGGGATAAGGCCAAAAAACAATGAAGGAAATTAAACCGGAGTTACACAAACTCATCCCAAAAGATAGACTTTTTGAATTAAGTGTTCCCTTGATCGGTTTAACTGGGAGTATCGCTACAGGAAAGTCGGTTGCAAGTAAGTTTTTCAATAATATTGGCTGTCCGATTATTTGTGCAGATGCTTTAGTTAAAAGTATCTACTCTCACCCTTCATCTGTATCATTTATAAAAACTCTATCTCAAGATGCTGTAACAAAAGATAATAAAATAGATTTCAGAATTCTTAGAAAGTTATTTTTTTCATCAGAAAACATAAAGTCAAAAGTTGAATCATTTATTTATGCTCAAATCCCTCAGGTATTTTTAGAAAAATTTAAAAAATTTAATTCTCCTAAATTTGTAATTTATGATGTTCCCCTTCTCTTTGAAAAAAAACTGCAGACAAAATTTGATATGACATTATGTATCTATGCAAAAAAAGACCTTCAAATAGAAAGGCTCGTTAAACGCGACCAAGTAGAAGAAAGCCTTGCAAAAAAAATCATCCAAAGTCAGATAGACATCGAAGAAAAAAAGCAGCTTGCAGACTACTTCATAGATAACTCAAAAAGTATAGAGGAGTTCCACAAAAGTCTTGAGACTTTTTCAAAAAAAGTTTTTAAATAACTATATATTTATTTCTTCTCCATACCTTTTTCTAGTCTCATAATCGATTTGATTAACACTGAGGGAGCCAAACTCGGGATTATTACGACTTAAAACAATTAATTCCTCACTCTGTTTTTGTTTTTCAGATGTTAAAAGAAATTTATCATAGAGCACTTTTAGATGATCAACCATTTCTGAAGATTTTGCTTCGCTTTCATTCTTGGACCGCTTTAAGTTGTAGGATTCAGCATCTATATTCTTTTTAGCAAGATTAAACTCAGCTTTAACTTCATCAAATTTTGGAAGGTCTTTATTTTCTAAAAGCAATTGGATTTTTGAAAGAGCAACATCTAAATTAGTCATTATTTGAGAAAAATTATGGAGGACTTTATCAAAACCATTAATCTCTAACTTTATTTTTGAAAGACTTTGTCCAAGCTTGGAAGAATCATTCTCAGATTTCTGAAAAGCTAACGATTGATCTATAGATCTAAGTATTTTATTTCTAAATTCAAAAATAGTGACTCTCAACTCTTTTACATTATCCTTTAGACGAAAAACTCTTGAAAATGTTTTTTCATTTTCTTCAAATAAAACTTTTATGTCTTTAGATTTTTTAAGTAGCCCACTCTGTATATTAAAAAACTCTTTAAAAACATGAATTATATTTTCGGAACTTCTTTCTATTTCATTTTTCGACTGAATTAATTCAATAATAGAGTTTTTCGTATCATCAAATTTTTTCAATACACTTCCTTGAAGAGATCTTTTTTCATTAAAAACATGTGTTAAATCATCTACAAGTTTGTACTGATCATAAAGATTATTTTCAAGTCTCTCTATTTCCTTGAGCAACCCCATTCTCTGCTGACAAACAAACTCATTATATTTACAAAACTTATCAAATAATTGATTTATACCAGCTGCATTAAAATCATTTATAATATTCTCTTTGAATACAGGGTTGAAATGATTGCTCATCAGGGCTTCCAAACTTCTTGAAACTGGACCTATAATAGCTTTTGTCTGATTTGCGAGAGTTTCCTCTAAAGATCTGAGTGGATAAAATAAAATCATAATTTTAATTTTTTCTGCATAATTAATCGGAGAAACATACATCTCGTAAGGCATTGTATCTGAATTTATTTTAACTTGGATCTGATAGATTCCAGCTATATTTTCTTTAAGGGCCGAAATAATTGGCGTACTTTCTCCTAAATTCGTATACTTTTTTAAGAAGTCCCAGGTTAATATTTCATTTCTTTCTTTATAATCTAATAGCCCCCAATTTTCGTAAAATAACTTATTACCCCAAATCACGTTAAGGTTTGAATCTATAAGTATTCCTGAAAAGGGTACTCCTTCTTGGAAAATAGCACCGAATTCCATCCTCTTATGGAGGTACATCTTATATTTTTTAAAGTGTTCTTTAAATTGATTGGAAAAGTTATACTTAAGTCTATTTTTTAGGGGAATAATACCTTCACCAATACATTTCAAAATAATATTTTCAATATTAGTGACATCTTTTTTATTTTTTGCTTTTTTCAATAAAATACCAAGAAACAGGAATATTAAGGTTCCAAAAAACAAACCAACAATAAAAGTTAAAGAGTTTTTTGCATTTTTATAAAAGTTAAGTTTTTGTAACGATATAAGAGGACCGACCCCCTCATTCCAAACCTTGTAATTCTTTTCTAGAGACTTAATTTCTGACATTAACTTTTTCAAGAAGCCAAGATATCTTTCAAGCATGAAAACTTCTGTATTCAAAGTCTTAAGGTTTTCGAGGATGATATTTTTATCATTCCTATTTAACAAAGAGGAGTTTGTAATATTTTTCATTCTTCTTAAATCAAATTTTATTTTATAACTAAAACGCTCAAGCTTTTGATAACTAAAAAATCCTGGTCGTTTTATTTTACCGGGAGCCATTTTAGCTTTCATAATCTTAGTCATCCGACTCAAGGTTCTCCATTGTTTTTGGGTAACAAAGTCGCCGAATTTGTTAACTTTCTTGCCAAGAACAAAAATAATTGAAGAGAGCTCTGGAAAAGAGAGAAGTTCCGTCATGGAGTTCTTCGTTTTTCTTATACTATTTTTTATATTAACCGAGTATTCCTGTTGTCCTTCTAGAAAACTTAGAGTTTTAAGATCAGTTTCAAATTTATTAAGAACTTTTATACTTTCTCTCAATCTATCATTTTCAATAAGGTTTTTAAGTCTCGTAATATCTTTTCTTTCTTTAATTTCATCAAACTTATAAGAGGCTTCAAATACTTTATTTATAAGGTCAAAATTACCCATCCCCTTTTTCCAAAAGAAATAGCCGCCATAACCAGTAATGCAAGTAAGTGAGATGAGGGAAAATATGAAGTAATAATAGAATATTCCACTAAGTTTTATTTTCATACGAAACCTGTGAAAGGGGATATTGAGTTTAGGAGATGGCTTTTATTACGATATCAAAGAAAAAAGGTCTATCACTAGCTTTTTATCTTTGTTCTTTTTATTTAAATTGCTTTCATCAAAATAGATTTTCCCATCAAAGAAATCAGAACTCAAATTTCGAATCGGCAAAACTTTCCCTTTCTTAGGTATTATGAGTGAAACTGAATGAAATAGAAAGTGGAAATGAAAAAATTCTTTATCCGCAAAATCATTCTTAATATAAGAAGGAAGATAGTTAAATCGTTTTAACCTAAGATCATCAGTAACTTCAAGAAAAACTGTCTTTCTCAAGTTTTCTAAAAATTTATAATCGACGATATAGTTAGGGAGAATATTTGAAAAGAGAAGCACTTCATTATTTTCATCTTCAAAATCTACTTTATACAACAGCTGTTTATTAAAACTAAAATCGAAAAATATCTCGAAAGATAAAATGCCGTCATAGACTGTTTCATTAAGTTTAAAAGTAAGAAGAATTTTATTTTTTGAAAAAAATTTTATTTTTTCTTTTATTTTGAGTCTAATCTTATTGAAATTAAAGCTTTCGCTAATAGAGCTCGATACTTTTATTCCATCTCTATCTATAGTGAATTTCAAGTTCCTATCAAACTCAAAGAAATCAAATGTTTCAAAAATATCACTGATTAGCGAAATTACTTGGTCCCATTTTGAGAAATTAAGTTCATCTCCTCTGCCACAATAATTTATTTGTAAAATATTTTTATTAAAAAGAAAAAATTCATATATCTTTTCTCTTAAGTAATTATCAAAAGATTTAGCAATGTTATCAAAATGGTTTAAATTAATAGGGCTGTCTACTGATTCTCTTTCAGATTCATTTTTCAATTCGTTGAAGTGAAAAAGTAATTTCTCTAATACAGGCTCTAGATTAGGATCAATAAGAAAGTAGAGGTCTTCTAGAGTTCTTATTCCATCAACATAAATTTTATTAGTCAGATTTACCATAGGCTATTTAACAGGATAGATCTTCCATTGATTCGAAGACATTTTTAAGTTTCAACCTTAGCTTAATAATTGCCTGTGTGTGAAGTTGCGAAACTCTAGACTCCGTAACATCAAGAACTTGACCTATTTCTTTAAGATTCAAGTCCTCATAATAATATAAAGAAAGAACTAGTCTTTGCTTTTCAGGCAAAGCCGCAATCCACTCTTTGATCTTATCACGAGTGTTTTTATAAGCAACGGCGGAAAAAGGATTCGATTGCTTATTATTTTCCATCAACCCCGCTAACAACTTACGATCACCTCTGCTAAAGGAGGCTGTATCATCAATATTTAATAAGGAAATGGATTTTGCTTTATTTAAAAGATCGTAGAACTCATCCTGACTAACCTGAAGCTCATTGCACATTTCCTCATCAGTAGCAGGTCTACCTAATACTACTTCTAATTTTGCATATGTTTTTTCAACAAGCTTGGCCTTTTCCCTTATTGATCGAGGAACCCAATCTTGAGCTCTTAATTCATCTAAGATTGCTCCTCTTACCCTGAACTCAGCATAAGTTTTAAATTTGTTATCTCTTGATGGATCAAATTTTTGAATTGCATCCATAAGACCAATTACTCCACAAGAAATTAAATCATCTAATTCAATATTAGAAGGCAGCCTTGAAGCGATTTTTTGTGCTATGTATTTTATTAATGGAGCATATTCGACAATAATTTCATTTTTTATTTTAGGGTCTACAGTACATCTATAATCTTTTAGATTTTTTAATTTTTTAGATAAAGATGACATCCAGAAAACTCCTAGAAGAATTTTTGCCTACCTAAATTACGTGGCATTATTGCTCCCTCATCGGTAAATTTCTTAATGACATTACAAAATTTTTCATGAAGCTTATTTTTTTCCGTATTGAAAATTTTTTCTTCAAAAAGCTCACTGGAATTTTTTTCTGCAGGTATACCTCCAAGTATTTTTAGTCTACAATCGATAAAATTTTGGACCGTATCACCTAAACTCTTAACAATTTTATTATATTGCTTCTTATTCGCTATCTTGTTTAACAGCAAGTGATTAGAATGTATTCCGTGATTCAAGTTTAATATTTTTATAAGAGAATAAGAATCTGTTATAGAAGACTTATCAGGTACAACGACCACGATACGATAATCACAATAAGCATTTATTATCAGATTTTCTTTCGATATTCCTGCGGGGCTATCTAGTAAAATATAATCATAGTCTCTCTCTTTTGTCCCTAGTATCTCAAGTATTGAATTTTCAAGTTTAACTGCGGTATTAAAAAGGTCTATGCTTCCATTACAACCGGATATTAAATGGAAATTACCATCCTTATATATACAATCATCGAGGCTCTTTTCCTTATTTATATATTTAAAAAAATTATTATTGACAGGTATTCCCAACTTAACGACTGTATTGGATAGGTTGTAATCACAATCAATTAATAATACCTTGTAACCCATTTGCGATAAAACTTTGCTCATCTTCAGGGATATGGTAGTTTTCCCAACTCCTCCTTTACCGGAAGTAATTGCTACTGTAGAAGCTTTTCTTTTCTGTTTCTTGCTACAAAACTGCTCATAAGAGCTATTCTGTGAAATCAACCAATTTTGAACATCCATTTCTGAAGCCATTTAAAAACCTTTTATTTATTTAATCTGAAATATCCCTGAAAGAATTCTTTCTGATGTAGATGACTCTAAATCATCTGGTATAACTTTCCCTGTACCAAAAAAAACAAAGGGAACTTGAAATTCACTTAAGTTAAATACTGTTCCAAAGTTAGTACAAAGGTCCATCATAGATATTGAAATTCCATCCGATAAGTTTTTATACTTATTTAAAATTTTCTTATTATAATTTTCTGAGTGTATTGCTGAAACAGATAAAATTATTTCCACGTATTTAAAAACTCGCTTAAGACTTTCTATAAAGCTTTTTATATCTATATCGTCATTTTCTGAAACTCTAAAATCGATGAAAACTGACTTATTCTTTTCCACAGATTTTTTTGAAACCGATACGATCTCAGCGATATTACTTGTTGAAACTTTTTCAATCAAAAATATCTTTTCAGAAAAATTATCATTTTTTTCAAGGCCATCTTTAGAGTAATCGATAAGAACCGAGTCTTTCTTAAGTGAGCAAATTTTCTTAATCATTGAACTTTGGCCACAGGAAGTCTCTGAAATAAGAACCGTAATTGTAGGCTCAATTTCACTATCAACCTTTGAAAAAAGAGGCATTTTTAAAGGTATTTCTTTAGTCATTTCTCTTAGACAAAAATCAAAAATTAATTCTTCATTTTCAAGTTCTTCATCACTTAATTCAAATAACAATTTCTTTATAATTTTATTTATAAACACTGGGCTTATGTCGAACGTTTTCAATGTTGATGTCAAATGATTCAAGTACTTTCTTTCATTTCCTGAAATGTTCTCAATTATTCTTTTCATTGAATCTACAGTATTTTCCAAATTTTTTATTTTTTCATTCTGGTTTTCTAACAATCCCTCCAAATTATCTGAAATAGTATTATAAGAATGAGTCCTCATTTTATTTTCATTACTACTAAAATCTCTTTCTTCAATAATTTCCTTAAAACCCGAATTATTTACTGTATTGGAGGTCAAGCCAGGTCCTTCAACTTTTTCATTAACTTCAACTTTAGGATTAGTTGTTGTGGAAGATTCGGACTTGTTATCTCCACCTGAATCCAAAAAATCATCTAAAGAAAGATTTATTCCATTTTTTGTAGTATTAACTTTTTTATTGAGGCCTAAATCTCCATAACCTCCGGTCCTCGATTCACCACCACCGGCTATCAAATCCTTTCTTGGGTTGTGTTTATCAATCATATTTGATAAGTAGTTTGCATTATTATTGTAAAATTTCTCATGCTGTTCATCATCAAGAACTTTGTCTACACTTGTTTTCTTAACATAGCTTTTTTCTGATATCGCAGCTGTTATTTCGATTTTTTTACTTTTAAAAGCCCCTTTAATACCTTTATTAGTAATTGTCTTTAATATGATTGCATCTGGTCCTAATTCTTTTTTAATACTTTTTAAAGCTTCTTCAAGTGTATCCGCCTCAAACTTTCTTACAAACATTTATAACCTCACTGTGCCTAATGATTTAATTTTTGTTTCCGGACCTAGTTCGTTGTGACTAATAACAATTAAATTTGGTATAAACTTCTCCGTTAATTTTTTAAAATGGGGTCTAACAACTGGAGAACAAAGGAGAACCATTTTTTCTCCTAAACCTGTTGCTTCTTCTATTTTTTCATTTAGCAATGACAAAATATTTTGAGTAATTTGGGGATCAAGTGATAATTGCTGCCCTGATTCTGTTTCAACCATATTCTGAACAATCAACTCTTCTAAACTTCTATCCAAACTAAATAATGGAATTTCATCTTCTGCATTTTTAACACTCTCTGAAATCGTACGGTAGAGAGCTTGTCTAGCAAATTCAGTTAGTAATGATGCATCCTTCACAGAAATTCCATATTCACACAGAGATTCTAAAATTGTTCTTAAATCCCTTACAGAAACGCCTTCACGCAATAGATTTTTAGCGACAGATAAAACTGTCCCTAATGGTAATATTTCTGGGATTAAGTCATTTACCACTTTCGGGTATTGTTCTTTAAAATTATCTAGGACATTAACTAATTCTTGCCTTCCAAATAGCTCATGTAAATTGGACTTTAGTACCTCTGTTAAGTGAGTCGCTATAACAGTAGATAGATCAACAACAGTATAACCATTATACTGGGCTTCATCTCTTTGGTCTTCTGTAATCCAAACTGCTGGTAAACCGAAAACTGGCTCAATTGTTTCAACACCTTCAATTTTTTCAATAACTGTCCCTGGATCCATCGCTAAAAAGTGGTCTGAGAGCAGTTCACCTTTTGCAACTTCTATCCCTTTTATCTTTAATGAATAGCCTCCTGGCTTTAACTCCAAATTATCCTTTATCCTGACCGAAGGTATTATCACCCCCCAATCCAGAGCAAACTGTTTTCGAATGTGAGTTATTCTTTCCAGTAAATCCCCATTTTGCTCGGAGTCAACAAAATTTACTAATCCGTATCCTATCTCTAGTTCTATCAGCTCTAGAGGTAATAACTCTTCTAAATTATCAGGGGCTTGTTCTTTTTCTGTCGATTGTCTTTCCTTATCTTCTAATTCCTTCCTCTCGCTACTTTTTTCTATTCTAAAAGCTACAAACATTAAGGCACTTCCAACAACTATAAATGGAAGCTTCGGTAAGCCAGGAATGACAGCGAAAATAAATAGAACAGATGCAGAAAAATATATTGCTTTAGGGTGAATTTTAAGCTGATTTCCAACCTGTTGCCCTAATGAAAATTCTGTATTATTTCTTGTTGCGATAACACCTGCAGCAGTAGAGATAATAAGAGCTGGAATTTGAGTGACTAGTCCATCACCAACAGTTAACAAAGTAAAAGTTTCCGCAGCTCCTGAAAAATCTAGTCCACCCTGAACCATCCCTACAATAATTCCACCAATAACATTTATTACAGTGATTAAAATACCAGCTATTGCATCTCCGCGAACAAATTTAGAGGCACCATCCATTGATCCGTAAAAATCTGCTTCTTCCGCAACTTCCTTTCTTCTATTTTTAGCTTGTGTTTCATCAATGAGCCCCGCATTTAAGTCAGCATCAATTGCCATTTGTTTCCCTGGCATTGCATCTAATGTAAACCTAGCAGCAACTTCGGCAACTCTTCCAGAACCTTTCGTAATAACAACAAAATTTATAATTACCAAAATTATGAAAACTATAATTCCAACAACGTAATTACCTTCAACAACGAATTCTCCGAATGATCTAATAATCTGACCTGCTGCTGAAGTTCCATCAGAAGAACCTCTTAGCAAAATATTTCTTGTAGATGCTACGTTTAAGGAAAGCCTGAATAACGTAGTAAGCAGAAGAACTGTCGGAAAAGTTGAAAAATCAAGTGGCTTTCTAGAATAAATGGAGACAAGCAAAACAATAAGAGAAAAAGATAAAACGAGCGAAAGAAAAAGATCCAAAACAACAGGATGGATTGGAATCACCATAACACAAAGGATAAGAAAGGCCCCAAATGCAACAGCTAAATCTGAATTACTTGTAAAAATTTTAAATTTGGCAAAAAAACTGTTCATCCATGAACACCTATTTTAAAATATTAAGAAAGGGCCTTCTCTTTTCTTTTTAACTTGTACACAAAAGCCAAAATTTCAGCGACGGCTTTATATAGAACTCTTGGTATTTCTTCCCCTACTTTTACTGAATTATATAAGTTTCTTGCTAAGGGAATATTTTCTACTAAAGGCACTTTATTTTCTTTTGCTATTTCTCTTATTCTTAAAGCAACGTGATCTTTACCTTTTGCAATAACTTTTGGTGATACCATATTTTCTTTATCGTACTTGATTGCAACACTATAATGAGTAGGGTTTGTAATAATCACATCAGCAGTGGGAACATCATTCATCATTCTTTTTTGGGCCATTTCTCTTTGTATAGTTCTAATTCTTTGCTTAATCTCAGGATCCCCTTCCTGCTCTTTAGTTTCCCTCTTTGCTGCTTCTTTTGTTAATTTCAGTTTATTTTGATAAGAGATTTTTTGGTAAGCAAAATCCAGTATGGCAACAAAAACCATTCCAACTAAGATCATAAAGGCTAGCTTTATAAGAATCCACATCCCGTGAAAAAAGGCGTTTTGAAAATCTAAGTGAAGAAAACCACGATAACTATAAATATCCTCTTTCAAGAAATAATAAGTTATGGAAAGAATAAAAGTGAATTTTAAAATGGCTTTCAATCCCTCTACTAAAGATCTAACAGAAAAAAGTCTTTTAACTCCACTAATTGGATTTATTCTTTCCAACTTCAATTCAAGTACCTGTGGTGCGAAGAGAAGACCTATTTGAGCGACATTTGAGAGGAAAGAAAATATGGCAGCAACGGCCATAACAGGAGCACAACATTTCAACATTATAAGTGCGCTCTTTTCAACAAATTTTTTAAATAGATCTTCCCTAAAAGTTTTTTCATAATCAACATTTGATATCCATTCAAAGTAAATTGTAATTTGCTCAAAAACAAAAGTCATTGAAAGACCTATCGTTAAAATACAAGCGGAGAGAATTAAAACGCTATTAAGCTCTTTTGATGAAGCTACTTCACCTCTTTGACGAAATTCTTCAATCCTACGTGCGGACGGTTCTTCCGTTTTTTCTGAATCGTTATCTTCATCCATAATTTATTTTATAAAATTAAACCAAACACCTAACTGTTTGGTATAAATGTTAAAAGCCATATAAAAAAATTCATCTATAATAAAATAAAAGACCATTAAACCTAAGCCTATATTAATTACAAAACTAACTAGTAAAATATTCATCTGAGGAACCAATCTTGTTACTATTCCAAGAAGAACAATAATTAATACGTTGATAAAAATAATAGGCGAAGAAAGCATCAATATTGAAGCGAATGCTGATTTAAAAAAATAAAAATAGTAATTAGAAAAATCTTTCGCCTCTACTAACTCATTAAAATTTAGACTTTTGAAAGAAACTAATAGACCTTGGAACATTGGAATCAATGCTCCAGAGGAAATTATTAAGATAATCATTGTCCATGATATTAATCTTTCAAAAGGACCTGTTGACTGGGCCATACTTGGATCAAAATAATTAACAGCAGCAAATCCCACTTGTTGTGTTAAAATTGCCCCTGCACCAACAAAAATGGCCATTATTATTTTTACAAAAAAACCTATCATTAATCCTGTGATTACATAAACCAAAGTTAATAGCCAGAAATTATCTATTCCTACAATTTCAATATCTCTATAAATATAGGGGTAAACTGAGGACCCTATTGCAAAAGTAAGCGTTAAGCTTGCTAATACTTTTACTAAATTCGGTATAGAAATTTGGTCAAATAAGGGAAGCTGAATTAGAATCGCCAAGACTCTAGAAAAGCAAAGCCAAAATGCTATAACTTGCCTATAATCTGTGATTCTAATATCAATCATTTTCCTGATACCCACTTCGGAATATTTACAATTAACTCCGTAGTAAAATTAGTAATCGTATCACTCATCCATGGAGCACAAATAACCATTGCACCGACAATGACGACGATCTTAGGAATAAATGAAAGAGTTTGCTCATTAATTTGTGTGACAGCTTGAAATAACGATACAAGAATACCCATTACCAATGCACCGATGAGCATAGGTGATGATATCAAAAGCGCAACTTTAATTGCTTGTTTTAAAACATCTCCAACGAAACTATTTTCCATAAATCCCTCATGCACTAAATGATCTTAAAATTGATCCTGTAACAAGTTGCCAACCGTCCACTAAAACAAAAAGAAGCAGCTTAAATGGTAATGAAACAACGATAGGAGGTAACATCATCATCCCCATCGCCATTAATACTGAAGCTATAACCATATCCAAAATAAGAAACGGAATATAAAGAAGAAAACCTATTTGAAAAGCAGTTTTTAATTCAGAAATAATGAATGCAGGAATAAGAAAGTGAAGAGGTACCTCATCAACATTATAGGGTGCTTTTTTTCCTGTGATATCGTAAAAAAGGCCAATATCCTTTTTCCTCACTTCCTTAGTCATAAAGCTTCTTAAACTTAATTCTATTATCTTTAAAGACTCTGTTGTCTTTATTTGTTTATCCATATAGGGAACAACCGCTTGATAATAAATTTTTTCTCCAGTAGGCTGCATAACAAAGACAGTCAAAAACAATGCAAAACCTATTAAAAGTTGATTAGGAGGCATATTCTGAGTACCAATGGCCTGTCTCATAAAAGATAAAACTACTATAATTCGGGTGAAGCATGTACAAAGTATTATTACGGCAGGAGCCAAAGTTATAATTGTAAAAAGTACAAGTACTTCAAGAGTATCAACCAGGTTAGCTCCCTTTCCAAAATTTACAGAAAGACCAGGTAATCCGAACTCTCCTTGTTCAGCAAAAGAAGGTTCAATAATGATTAATATAAAAAATAAAAAATTAAATATAAGCTTCATTTAATAACCTTTCTTCAGTTTACTGAAGAGGCTTAAGGTCTCTTAATTTTGTTTTTATTTGATCTGAGAATCTTTCCTTTTTATTCTTAACTGGTTTGATATTGTTATTTTTTAAATTATCTAAGTTGTTTTCTTTTAACTTGAAGTCTTTGCTATTTTTGCTTGCTTCATCCAAGTTCATATCGAAGTTACTTCCAGATAAAGATACTTCACCACTTTTAATAACAGTATTTGTATCTTTTAATTCTGTTATTAAATTCACGCCCTGTTCTGAAGAACCTAAAAGTAGAACTTGATCATAAACTTTAACGACAAGAAGGTTTTTCTTTGGGCCTAAATATGTTGTGCTTAAAATTGTTACACCTTCATTATTCTTTAAGAAACCCACGTTTCCTTTTTTAAAGAAGCCCTTTTTGAAAAGATAGAAAACTCCATAAAGAAGACCAATTATTATAAAAATAAAAACGATAAATCTAATTAGATAATCGTTAATTTTATTTTCTTCTTTCTTCTTTAATGTTCCTGAAAGAGCTAGCTTAATCTCATCTTCATTAACTTGATTATTTTTTTCATTATTTTCTTCTTTTACATCAACTTTATCCTTTAAAAGCTTATCCAAATATGACTCATCATATTTCAAAGCATTACTTCCAACGGAATTTTTTTTAATCTTATTGCTACTTTTACTTGAATAAGATTTTCTCTTTTTATTCTTAAAATATTTATTGAGAGGAAAACTAGCTAAAATTTTGTCATTTATGACTTTTATCTTTATGTCATTTTTTTCCAGTTTATGATTATTTTTAAATAATATTCTTACTCGAACATCATCTTTGTTATATTGGTAAGCAAGCAAGGTAGTATTAAATTTTTCACTTCCTAACGTTGCCTTTTTTTCTATTTTTGGCCAAACTACTGATGCAGGGAAGGTCAATTGCAAAATATTTTTTTTCAGTAAAACAATTGGCTCATTTTTTATATTTCCCTTAAACTTAACTTCTAACTCACCTTTATTGAAATTTTGTTTAAAGTTGACGTCATTAATATTTAATTTAGAGAAGGCCTCTGGAAATCCATATAAAAAAACTAAAGCAACTATTATCTTTAATTTTATATTCATTTTTCCCTCGGTTATTTTATTGTTTCAATTCTTTCAATAGGACTAATAATTTCTTTTATTCTGACACCAAATTTTTCATTAACAACAACCACTTCTCCTTTGGCAACGAGTTTTCCATTAACTAAAATTTCCAAAGGCTCACCAGCTAATTTATTCAGCTCCAAAACTGATCCTTGCCCAAGTTGTAAAATATCCTTAATCAAAACGGTCGCTCTTCCTAACTCAACAGTCACTTTTAATGGTATATCTAAAATAAAATCAAGATTTTGAATTTTAAGTTTATTTAAGGCATCATCACCCGCTTTAAAATCATCTGCGAGTTCACCTACTTTTATTCTTTTTACTTCTTCTTCTTTTCTTTTTTCTTCCTCTTCACTCATGTTTTATTCCTCGCTTATGCTTCTGCTTCTTTTGTAGTATTAACTTCTTTATCTTTATCAACCTTTTCTGTGGTTATTTCTTCATCTTCTATTACTTCTGTTATTTGAACTGACCTACTTCCTTTATATACTCCGATAAGGCACTTCATCTTTTCAACACCTTCAACAGTTAAGGAAACTTCACCTGAAGCCTCTTGACCTAAAGGTATTATGTCACCTACCTCTAAGGTAACTAAATCACCTACGCTCATATCCGCCTCTCCTAATTTTACAATTACTTCAGCAGAGGCATCTTTTATGTGGCCATTCATACAGTAAGTCCAAATACTATCGGCCAGATCACTATCTGTTTGAAAGCTTGAGCTTAGTTTCTGCTTAATGGGTTCTATTGTTGAATAAGGAACAACGATCATTATTGTTCCAGATGCAGATTCAAATTCTATTTCTAAAGTTGTTGCAATAATAACGTCAGAAGGTGGCACAACCCCAACAAATTGTGGGTTTATTTCTGTTCTTAAATATTGGGCATCAATTCTATGGACAGGGGCCCAAGACTCTTCAAGATCATTTATGGCCATATCCATTACTTTCTTCATAAAAGAAAGCTCAATTTGAGTAAATTCCTTTCCTTCAATTTTTGTAAAAGGTCTATCAGTTCCACCAAAATAAGAATCGATAATTGCATAAGCTAATTTTGATTCAAAAACTAAAAGCGCCGGTCCCCTTAGCTCGTTAAACCTCATAATACACATACAAGAGGGTATAGGAAGAGTGTTAACAAACTCTCCAAATTTTAATAAGTCCGTAGAAATCATAGAAATTGTTGAAATTTTTCTTAGGGAATTTGAAAGGGAAACTCGAAAAGATCTTATAAACCTTTCGTAAATTAATTCTAAGACGGGCATTCTTCCACGAATAACCCGGTCCTGGTTTGTTAAATCATAGGCTTGAATATTCTCATCTTCTTCCTCAAAATCCGCATCACCATCGAGAAAATCATCTTCGATGCCACCGCCACCACCACCACCACCGTCATCTGAATCACCATCATTGACAGCAGTTAATAGAGCATCAACCTCATCCTGACTTAAGACCTGGGCCATTTTTTCCCCTCCTAGGATTTATTAGGCCTAATCCTTTAATTCACCTGAAACTGGGTGTAATAAACATTAATAACACTTCCATCAATAAGATAAGTATTTATAGCAGCCTTCAACTCTTCTTTGAGATTGTTTTTTCCCTCAAGCTTTAAAACATCTGTTGGTCTTTTAGAATTGATTATCGTAATGACTGTGTCTCTTATCTGGGCCTTCCTAGACCTAAATTCCTCTTCACTGGAAGTTTTGCTAAACCTTAAAACAACTTTTAATCGCAAATACCTTCTAGGTCCGTCACCTTGAGCTAAGTTAGCTGTAAATGGATCCAGGGTAAAATTAATTCCATCTTGTTCTTTGGCTTCTCCCGTCTCGGCTTCCTGATCTTCTGCCTCTTTCATTTTCTTCATCTCAGCAGCAACAACGTCCTTAACCGACTCCTGGTTTTTTTGGGCCTGATGGCTTTGCCATTGAAGAAAGGCAATGACCCCCATTAAAATTGCATTAACTAATGTGATGATTAAAAGGAGTGGATTTTTTCCAGATGACCCTTCATCTCCACCGCCTTCTGGTTTTGCTTCTTCTTCAGCCATTTTTTCCGTCCATGGTCCAATGGTTTTAAATTATTAATAAGAAAAATCTTCCTAACTTTTCTTATTAAAAAGAGAAATCCTTTCTCTTATATGTCAAAAATTATACATTTTTCCAAAATTTGGATCAAGATAAGTGCTTTTTAAGATAAAAATCTGCCGGTTTTTGCATCATGCTTGACAAGGATTTTATTTAAGCAAAAAAAAGTGTCACATTTGTGACACTTTTTTAAAAAGAAAATTTTAGGAATTTTTAGAACGACTAAAGCTGGACTTTTCCTCTCTTCTTTAACTCACCTATAATTTGAGTGAAGTGTGAAGAAGGGTAGGCTCCCTTAACTGGAACTCCATTGATAACAAACCCAGGAGTTCCTTGAATCCCAAACTTCCCAGCTTCTTTAATATCATTTTGGATTTTTTCCATAATTTTAGGATCTTTCAAATCTTTAGCTAACTTTTTCTCATCAGCTCCTATTTTTTTAACAATGGCTTTAAGAAACTTCTCGCCATTCTTTAGTTTTCTTTGATTCTCAAAAATTTCATCATGGAACTTATATGCAAGCTCAGGGCTTTGTAATCTTAAAGCTTCAAAGTATTTTGCCGCAGGCATGGCCTGCTTATGAAAACTTAAAGGTAAATGCTTATAGATAAACTGAATTTTCTTTCCGTATTTTTTTCTTAACTCCTGCACTACATTATAACCTCTCGTACAGAAAGGGCACTCAAAGTCAGAGTATTCAACAAGAACAAGGGGTGCATCCTTAAGTCCTCTCACAGCATCCATATCAGAAATTTCTGGTTTTAACGGGTTATCATAGTGAGCTTCTAACTTCTTTTTTTCTTCTTCCTCTCTTCTTTTAGCTAACTCCCCTTGAGCAACCTTAACTGCTTTTTGAAATGCTTCAACAAACTCAGTCGGCTTTTCCTCAATTGCGGATATCAAGATATTTGGATTTTCCTTAATGACTTTCTGGACTTGCTCTTTTAGCTTTGTCTCAGAAGTGCAACCTATAACTAGAAGGAGGACACTTAAAAGACTTAAGTTTCTAAAGGACTTTTTCATTTTTTCTACCCTCATTTTTGATTTAAAAAGATTATTTATTTTGAAAAAAATTTTCCCAAAAATTTACACGATTCTTATTTACCTCAGCCTTGATACTAATGACAAACCATCTAATTATCAATACTTACCCCATAATTATTATGCTGACCCTCAGTACTAGATAAATTAGCTTAAGCTTTTTCAAAATTATCCGAAAAATTCTATTAACTAACACTAGGCAATAAGGTTTAAACTTATGAAAGTCATTTTTATCACTTTGTTACCTATTTTCCTCCTGGTTTCATGTGGCCCTCAAGATGGAACAGAAAGGCAGGGGCTTTCATATCGTCAACAACAAGGAGGTGGTATCAAAGATAAGATCTCTGATCCAAATGTTATTAGCCAAGAGACCTCTAAAAACTTCTTGGCAGAGTTTGAACAAGTATACTCTTGTGGTGAAAGATGGTATCTGGATTTTTACGGCGATATTGTTGATTCAACTAAAGTTTCTAAGAACAGTATCCAACGTGGCAGACTAACAGGCCTCACTAAAAGAGTCTATCTTGGTGTAAATTCTACTTATAAACATATCATTTACGTGGAACAGGTCTTAAACAACGAAACAACAAGAGCCAACATTACTCTCTCTTTCTGTAAAAGTGAATTCCCGGGTATTTGGTTTCAGAATAGAACATTTGTAAAAGGGGATAAATATATGCATTTAGATACAGGGCGTATATGGGAACCCAATAGAGATGGTTTTAATTGGGACCATATCTATCTTGATGGGGATGCAGATGAGAAATATAACTCCGTTGATAAAGCTTTTGTCGTCATCCATTTCGAACGATACCTCAACCGTTCACGAATTCCTGTCTCGGCTAGTTTCACAAAAGTAAGATAAACTAAATAATTTGATACCCTATAAAGTCATCTTTTTAAATGCAATACTTTTAAAAAGCAGTCTCTTTTTTATTGACCTTAAAATAGAGCTCTATTCCTTTTACAACAGCACTTGAGTAGCTTTCCTGGAAAGTAGAGCTAGAAATTTTTCTGAGCTCCTTTGGGTTCGACATAAAGCCCATCTCAAGTAGGACACCAGGTCTTTTTGAAAGTGCAAGGACAAAAAATAAGCCCGGTTTAATTCCTCTGTCTTTCATTTTCAAGGAGGTCCCTAAAAAATCTTTAAGCTTACCATGAATAGAAGAAGCTAATGCCTTCGAACTCTCAACGGTTCTATTTACAACAAGGTCTATTAAAATCTGATTAACAACAGAATCTTCTCCTTCCAAGCCTTTATTCTCTACTTCCTCAACTTTTTTAATGGCCTGATTACTTTTATTATTCAAATAGTAGGTTTCAAAGCCACCCGACGTTTTATAGTAGCTAGCATTTGCATGAATTGAGATGAAGAGGTCTGCATTAACTCTCTCTGCTATGGCCGCTCTTTTTTCCAGAGAGACGGTCCTATCAAAAGACCTTGTCATAAAAACACGATAATTTTTTTCTTTTAGCTTTTTACTAATCCTTTTTGACAACTCTAAAACTAAATCTTTTTCAAAATGAGTTTTTTTTTCAAGCTTTCCCTTTTTATTCACAAAAGCCTGAAAGGCTTTTGCTCCATCATCTTTTCCACCGTGACCTGGGTCTATAAGAATCGTTTGCGCTTGCAGTTTTAAAACTCCAAAAACAACAAAAAGAAGAATGAACGTTAAGCTAAACTTGTTTTTATATGTCATAGTGCTCTTTTTCAGTAGATCGTTCTAATAACAAGACCAGGGTAATAATACCTCAAAATCTTTTTATAATTCCACCCTTTTTGAGCTAGATGCAAAGCTCCTAATTGACACATTCCTACACCGTGACCTCTTCCCCTTCCTTTAAAGGTAAGGTTCTTCTTTGTAACTTTTCCCCAAAAATAATGAGATGGAAAGACCTTACGACCAAAAGCTTTTCTTAACGAAACTTTGTCTACAACAAACAAATCGTCTCCAATATAATACCGCATAGAGGAATCTTCAAACTTGTTCGGGACAAGACGCAAAACCCCTTTTATTTTTTTACTCCGTTTATGTTTTCCTTTAAAAAAAGACATCATTCTCTCTTTAGAAACTTTAGAAGACCAACTTTTTTTTCCGTGGTTATAACAAAAAGAACACTTCTTACTTTTATATCCTTTTGTATAATCACCCCAAACTGTTTTAGGTGTTAATATTCTTCCTCCGCATTTGGCATGATAAAAAGCTGGCACAATTTTTCCATCTTTAGTCATCAATATCATGCCCTTAGTTGACCGAGTCAAATTGAAAGTTTTGTTCGTTATATCAAAAAAATCCCCACTAACCTGATGGAACTCTGAGCTATCTAAATGAAAAGAATAATTTCTTTTTCTTTTTATTTTCTTCTCCCATAAAGCATAAGCGTAGGTCCTTGCTGCAACTGCTTGAGCCTTAAGAGCTTCAGGGGGCCAAGACTCATTCATCTCCTTCGCCAACAAAGAGCTTATATAAGACTCCATAAAAGTATCGTGAACAACATCACACCCCTTTTTTCTAAATGAGGAAAATACTAAAAGCCTTCCCTGGTAACGATCTTTCATAAGAGAAATAAAACCTGTAGGTGACTCAATAGAAGCTAAAAGAGTTTTTCTTCCAAGTTGCCTAGATGATTTCAAAGCTTTTTTACAATTGAAAACAATCCTTTTCTGCCCTCCAAAAGAGCTTTATTCTGACTAAGGTGGAGTGTCCTTTTAAGGTCCATTCCACTAACACTAAACTTAGGAAGATTCTTTTCAACTCTAATTCTCAGGCTAGGCCCAAGAGAGTTTTTTGTTTTAGTAAAAGGTGTATAGGCACTAAAGCAATTCGATAAATCGAAAATGAGGAAACCTAAAAAAGTAAGAGTTCTAAGCCTGGAGTTTTTCAATGCAGTCTCTTCCATAAGAACTGACCTTTCTCTTCCTGAGAAAGCACGCCTTAAAGGCTATGATCATTTTATAATTCGACTGAATTTTTAACAAGATTTTTTTGAAGATGACCCATGACCTTCTGAAGGTCCATCCACGCAGTGCGTTTCATATTAGGGTTAATCAAAAGAAACTCCGGATGAAAAATAGGACAAATGAGAACATTGTGTG
>MDTD01095477.1_pt1 | contig 28893 bp, 19 predicted proteins | sample 811221 | NCBI WGS metagenome assembly MDTD01 (sample SAMN05326646, study PRJNA326480) | marine metagenome | isolation source: seawater | place: Pacific Ocean: South West | collected 2011 | reverse complement strand
CCCCCCCCGGAACCCCCCCGGAAGTTTTCCCCTGTGGATGCGAACGGTTTGGGGTTATTCGCTCAACGTATTCAAATCCCATGGGACAACATCAACTTGCCAACCGCGCAACGATTTACCACTAAAGCCCGTGGGGTTTTAACCCCCGGGGTTGCCTTGGCTGTCTTAACAAAACCATTCAAAACAAACACGGAACCCACCCGATGTTCAATACACAATTCATCCCACTACTTCTCGCAACCCTCTGCATCACCCCTGCCTATGCAGACACCACAATTCCCGACCTCGTTGCGATCACCGACATTAACAACCCCAACGACATGCACATGGGCGACAAGTTCGGCTATGGGCTTGTTGAACAACCCTATCGCATCGGCAAAACAGAAGTCACCAATCGCCAGTATGCGGACTTCCTCAATGCAGTCGCAGCATCCGATCCACACCAACTCTACGACGAACAAATGGCGACTCACAAACACGGCGGGATCATCCGTCATGGTAATGCAGGCAAGTACACCTACACCGTCATCAAAGACCGCGCAGATCAACCCGTCGTCTTTGTGAGTCTGCTTGATGCAACTCGCTATTGCAATTGGTTAAGCAACGGTAAAACCGAAACCGGTGTCTATGCCATCACGACGGATAAACGTTTTGACACGGCATTTACCGAACCTGCGATGCGCGATTTGATCTCGCTTGATGGTTCACGACTTTATTACCTGCCGCACAGACACGAGTGGTACAAGGCCGGATACTACGATCCCAATACCCAAACCTATCGCCGCATCACCGACACCAATCGCAATCAACCCTCAGCCTATGGCACACTTGATCAAGTTGGCAAAGCACGCGAATGGTTGGAAACACCCTACCGAGCCTACCGTCGCAATATCGGCGCAAGTTGGGATCACGATACCGACAAAGACCGCAATGCAACCGACTGGCGAAGCACACGCAGTGACCAAGGTGATAGTGATCTGGGTTTTCGTGTCGCTGCAACACCTGCTGTCCAACTCATCGGCACTGTCAACGATCAACGCAATTACTTCTTCGATGGCAAGAACACCGGCAAGGTGCAATTGCGCTATGACGGTCAACCTGCTGAAGCACAGATCACATGGACACTCACCGACTACTTCGGGAAAACCCTTGAAAACCAGTCGAAAACCATCACTCTTAAACCCGGTAAGCAAACTGCTTTTACATTCACACTCCCAAGTGTCGATGGATACTATGAACTGAATGTCACAGTCGGACTCAACGGGCAAACACTTGCGTTTAATCCGTTACCTTTGGTCGTAGCCGATTCGCCGATTCATCGCCCACGCGATTTGCACACAACCAGTTTCGGCGTCACCGGACACTTGGGTAAATTCCGTTATGACTACACCACCTTCAGTGAACCGGATCAAACGCTTGAGCTTTATCGCTATGCAGGTATCACCATCAATCGCATGGACGGCCCATGGGAGTTGGTGATTGATAAGAGCCATCGAGCAGGTGTCCAGAATTTGATTGTGCTTTCGCCCATTGGTTGGACGTATGAAAAGTGGAAGACCGCATCGACTCAGCAGGTCATCGACAAGTGGGCCAAGCAAGGTATCGCCCCGGAGTTTGCGGGCTATGCCGAGTATGTATTTAACATCGCATCGGAGTTTAAAAATCAGGTCGATGCATGGGAGATTGCTAACGAACCCTGGGGCAGACACATCACACCCGAAGACTACACCCAATCGGTGAAGGTTGCTGCCAAGGCATTACGCATGGCTGATCCCGGCGCAGTGATCCTTCATGGCGATACCACGTTCCTCGGTGAAACGATGCTCCAATCAGGTTCAGGGGCTCATTGTGATGTCGCATCGTTTCATGTCTATAGCTACTTCCGCGAATACTTCTGGGGCATCCCCACCAAGCTGCGAGACATCCGCAAACACATGGACACCTATGGCATGGCAGGCAAACCCATCTGGCTCACCGAGACCAGTGGTTGTGGTTACGGCTTGCACATCTATCCCGGTCAAACGCTTGCTGAGGTTCGTCATTATCAAGCAATGGACTTGCCCAAAAAGATGCTTGCATCACTGGCAGTCGGCGCGGACAAGACATTCTTCTACAACTTCCGCGATACCCCTGCACATGGTACGGAAAATGAATTCGGCATGGTGCATACCGACCTGACACCCAAGCCTGCCTTTGCTGCGTATCGAACCGTTGCCAAACTCTTTAACAGCAGCCGCTACATGGGGCAGATTGATTTACCCGATGCATATCTTGGTTACCTGTTTGAAACGGACGGCCAGCAGCAGGCCATCATCTGGCGACGTGATACGCAGTCCAATGAGCTGGGCAGCAAACTCGCATCACTACCTACACTCGGTAATCCCAATGCATTCGACTTCAAAGCCACGGGAGTCATCAAGCAAGTCAACGTGATGGGGTCGCAGCAAACGTTACCTGTCTCTGAGGGTAAAGTGCAATTCAATGTCGATGGCTATCCGACTTACATTCTTGGTGCGGTGGATTTCCCGATGCGCACTGTGCCATCGCTTACGTCCAAGACGATTGCAACCCATCCCATTGCAACAGCAACCCTGCGCATCCTCCCGCCGATGCCTGTGACAACCGACATGCGGAACCTGGAAAAACCCACGCGCCTGACCGCAGCATGGTCTAACCCATCAGAGATGACCGTTCGCATATTTAACCAGTCAGCCAAACCGATCCGGGGTATGTTGAAGTTGCAAGTCCCGCCGACATGGTTGCCCGATAGCTGGCAGGTTTTGACTGCCGAAGAGCAGGTGACTTTGCCCGCTCATGGTTCACTGACGCGGGTACTTGGATTTAAACCTCCAGCTTCCAATCCTGCGGGGATCACGCAGTTTTTGCTGACCGCCACGCTGACTTTGGATAGCGGTGAAGTCTTTGCTGATCACGCGATTCTCAACATGGCCAAGGATCAACCTTACCGCCAATGGCGATTGCCCAAAGGCAAGCAAGCCCAAGGGATCACCTTTGAGAACAAGCTCGAAAAAGGTTCAGCAGATGCACGCTTAAGCTGGGATGACACACGTGGTAGTTGGACGGAGATTTACGTTTACCCATCACCGAAACTCGCTGAGCATTCATTGGAACAACTCGCACCTTACACCTTCAAAGTCCGCACGCAGCAACCAGAGCAAGTCCGTTGCATCAACCTGCGCGTCCGCGACAGCAGTGGCGAAGTGTTTCAATATCGCTTTGAACCCAAGTTCGAAAACGCAGATTGGCTTACGGTCCGTTACGACATTGCCAACGATAAACCCCAAAGCACATGGGGTGGCAACAAGGATGGGAAACTCGACCTGCCTTTGATGCTCCAAGGATTGTCCTTCGACTTTACCAAGGGTGAAGCCAAAATGGGAAGCCTGGATTTATTGGCCAACTAACTGGAGCATACTCTGCCTCTGAATCAATCCTTGCATGTTGCAGATTGTCAGAGATAATTGGTGTATTCACTTAAACCAAGCAGGGGATGACGAATGAATACACACACGCTCGAATCGGAAGATAAAATCAACAAGATCACATCTGTCCCGCAGGCACTTGTGGCCATCGCATCGGTGATCTGCGCATTTACGATGGTGATTGTGATCATGATCGGCATCTTTGCCCGTGACCAAATGATCGTCGCAGCATACATCGCGGGTGTACTCAGTTTGATGGGGCTTGGTATGGGCGCGATCGCAGTCAAATCCGCCAATCATCGTCAGTAGTCAACGTTCGTCGTTAAGCATCAGATCAAAACAACAAAACACCGCGCGATTGAATCGTGCGGTGTTTTGTTTTGGCTTGCGGAATGGAATGCAGCCATTGTATTGATTGCGTTTCTAAAGAGTGTCTTTAGAAACTTCCGGGGGCGGGGGGATTAGAACTGGGCAGCGTCGTCGTTGTTGTTGCCGCCTGCGTTGTTCTCTTCGAGCATTTTTCGGAGATAGCCGTTTTCGCGGCGGGTGGCTTCGAGGTCGAAGACCAGATACTTGATCGACAAACGCAGATAGTCCAGTGACTCCTGCAGGTCGCTGACCGTCTTGCGAAGCTTCTGATGGCGTTCCTGCGTCTTCTCAGCCATCTTGGTGAGGCGTTCACGTTCTGCAGCGGGCAGCGTGGAAATCTCACCCATCAATTCGGTCAATTTATCCTGAAACTTCTGTTCTTCCATGGCGTCACTTTTCCCTTCGGGCAACAAATTAACTTTCTCTTATCGGTCACAACGTCGTCTCTGAACGTTGATCGCGTCCTCTTGCTTTTGAATATATCACAAGAACGCTGCCGAGTCGTAAAAATGTTGATATTTCATATCATATATCTTTAAGTGACTGTTTATAAACTAGATGTGTTAAACACAATTTTAGCATCACTTTGAAATTCAAGGTGGGGCTGTAACGATTGATGCATAAAAGCCACGCCGTTGTGTGGTCAAAACCACACAGTCAGTTGAACACATGGCGATCAGACGAGTGGGCGAAATGATACTTTGGATTTGAGTCCGCTAACTTGATGGGGCTTTCGAGCGTTTATCTTTCAAGTGTCGTATTGGCGCGCAGCCAAGTCTGGCAGCGGCTAATGAATAACACCATCAATAGCTACGAGCTGACAGCTCGCGCGTCCCCGCAGCATGTGTTTGAGGTACATGTGCAATGATCTCAACCTGCCTGGCGGTCATTGTCGGTTGTGATGTTGCCATGGAGTTGGTGGGGAGCTGGGGTGGAGGCTTTGGCGATGGCCATGTCCATGAGCTGTGTTGCTGTGAGGTTGTAATCGCTGAGCATCATGCAACTGATACCTGCAGTTTGTTCCCACTGGACACCGGTGTCTGTTTCAAAGACATGGTTCTTGCAGATGGCAGTATAGAGTCGGTCGACAATCGCCTGGGCAGCTTGCTGATCCACGCCTGGACAGATGATGGCATAGTCGTTGCTGCCTTTGAGCTTGCCAACGATACTTGAGGATCGGCTATGGCGTTTGAGCGTGGTGCCGATGTCCTTGAGCATGTGATTGACACGCTCTTGACCGATGAGTCCAACCAGAGCTTGAATGCGATTCAGATGCACGACGCACAGCGCGGTAGGCAGTTGCTTTTGCTTAAGGTATCGCGTGAGTTCAAAGAACATATGCTGCTGGTTGGGCAGTTCAGTGATTGAGTCGGTGAGTTGCAGATTACTTAAGCGTGAACCCAGTCGCGCGATTTCCAAGCGTGATGCAATCAGTGGCGCCAATGCTTCAAGCAGATACAGGTGATGGCGTTCAATGCGTTCGCCGCCACGTCGTGCAATCCACAAGACACCCATCGGATCAGCGTGTCCGACCAGAGGGCAGGCCGCTAAAGTCGTCAATCCTGAGCGTGAAAAGGATTTGCCCCAACGGGTTGATCGTGGCGTATCTGGCCAATAGGTAATCTCACGTTGGGAGATAATCTGAGGCATGAAGTTTTTTTCAATCTCCGAAACAAGTTCGCGATTGGGTTCAAGCAGGTAAGGATTGGAACCGCGATGAATCACCTGTCGACTACGCCATGCATGGTTGTCACCACGCAGCGCGATGCCGACGGCTTCGACGTTGAAGATTTCGTACAGTTGCGTGCCTGCAAAGGTCAGCAGTTCTTCGACGGTTGAAACGCCAAAGAGTTTTTGCCCCAGATTCTTGAGACCTTGAAGCTGCTGGGTCTGTTGGATGAGTAGTTGTTGGCTTTGAACCTGGGAGGTGATGTCCTGCACCACCCATAGGCGTCCGCGTTGGCAGGCATCTTGATCCTGTACGGGAATGCCTTGGAAAAGGAATGTCCCCACGCGGGTGTCAAAGCGTTCACGTCCAGAGCGATCTGACTCGGTGGAAATTTGTTTGACGCGACGGACAAATGCACTGTGATTGAGAATGCCCAGTTCATCCCAGAATGTCTGTGGTTCGTAGTGTTTGCCAATAATGGCATCGGCGGAGGGGTGAAGCAGCATGGCCAGGCGTTCGTTGCACGCAGCGATATGGCCGTTCTGATCCACCAGCAATAGTCCGTCGGACATATGGTTGATCAGCAGCTTCATGAGTCGGCTGTGGTCTTCGATTTCCAATTGCAGTTCACGCAGTTCTGTGACATCCTGCAAAGCCAATCGCACGCGTTGGAGCATGCCATCTTCATCCCGAACGCCTGCACATTCGACGACAACGTTACGGGTTTTTTTGCCTGTTTGGATGACCACTTCGCAACGCGGGGCCTGATTCATATCCAGTCGGTCAATGGCCTGCTTAAGCATGCCACGGTCCGAGGATCGCACGAACTCCATGACACGTCGGCCGACGAGTTGGGATTCGTTATTGATATTAAACATCTGCGCAGCCCGGTGATTGGCTTCAATGATCAAGCCCTTGGGGTCCATGCTGATCAATGGGGCAGGTGCGAAGTGATAAAGATTTTCAAAGGCACGTTCGCGCTTACGCAGTCGGTCGGTGGTATTTTCCAGTCGCGTGAGCATCCCACCAATGGATTGGGCCAGGAGTGAAAACTCGCCCTTGTCATGTCGAGCGACACGGTAAAACGGTTCTGCGCCGGCATGAGCATTGATGAGTTGGAGAATTTCACTTAATGGTCCGGTAAACCAGCGTCGAAGCAGATACAGTCCCAAAAGCACCATGATGCTCAGGAAGAACCAATGCAATGAGATGTGATTCAGAACCGATGACCAAACCCGCCAGATGGAGATGCGTCCGTCTACGAGTAATTCCACGGTGACCGTACGGTCATGAATTTTGAAGGGCGCCTGGATGAGCGTCATGCGTGATTGATCGACTTCCAGACCCGATGCGACAGCATATTCTGAGAGTGGCCAGACGATCGCGTTGGATTCCTGATTCGTCGGCCAGGGACCGAGGATGACCGGCTGTTGATCCGGGAATCGGATGCGTGCTGAGGTGATGAAATCCACATTCATCATCGGTGCGATGGACTCATGAAGCAGATTGGTGTTGGGGAATCTGGGGCTGTCCTTATAGGCCTTGCGAAGGATATTCTGAATGTTTCGAGCCAGCAGTTGTGATTCCTGGGTGATCTTTACTTGTGTGAGAACTTTGGCACGATGCATTTCAACCCATGCCACACAGCACGAAAGGAAAATACCTCCCAGAACCATGCAGGTCATCAGGCGAAATACCACTGAATGTCGACGCTGTGATTGCATATTTGCAGTCCCGTTGGCATCAAACGGATGCAGGGAGACGGACCCTCTGCCTGTTGTTGTATCGTCCGATGTTTGATGGCAAATACGCACAGCTACTTGATTGCGACGAGTTAGGTCTATTGCATGTCGGGATATGCGGCCTGTAGAGGTTAGGGCGCATTGGATTGTCACGTTGATGGCCGGACAACTGCGAACATACCACAAGTGATGCAGCTCATTGAGAGATGCCACAGAGTGATATGACTGACGTACTTCAGCAAAACGTGTGGACGTTGTCTTGGAAGACTTCCAGGTGAACTTCCGGGGGGTTATTTGAGGTGGACTTTGCCGGTGCCTTTGGTGAGGGTACCGAGTTTGAAGACGGTTTCGCCGGCTTTTTCCAGTTGGTTTTGGATCGAGTCTGCAAAGTGGGGGCGGACGATCATGATGTAACCCACACCCATGTTAAAGACGCGGAGCATTTCAGCTTCGTCGACGTTGCCATGTTTCTGGAGGAACTTGAAGATCGGCGGGACGGTCCATGACTTGCGGTTGATCTTGGCGTCGACTGTTTCGCTGAGCGTGCGATTGACATTGCCAGGTAAGCCGCCACCGGTGATGTGGCTCATCGCGGAGATCGGCATCTTGTGCTTATACTTGCGCAGCACACTCACCACACTCTTGGCATAAATCCGGGTAGGAGTCAGTAAGACCTCGCCGAGCTTCTTGTCCGGGTCCAATTCAGGATACACCTTGTTGATATCCAACTTGGCTTGCTTGAGAATCGCGCGAACCAATGAGTAGCCGTTGGAATGGACACCTGAGGAAGCCATGCCCAGGATGACATCGCCTGCTTCGGTGCGTGAACCGTCGATGATTTTCTTCAGTTCACAGACACCGACTGAAAAACCTGCTAAATCAAAATCGCCAGGCACGTAGATGTCGGGCAGCTCTGCGGTTTCGCCACCAATAAGCGAACAGCCTGAGAGTTGGCAACCGTCGGCAACGCCTTTGACGATCTGTTCAATCTCTGTGGGGTCGACCTTGTGAATCCCGATGTAGTCCAGGAAAAACAGCGGCTCGGCGCCTTGAACAATCAGGTCATTGATGTTCATGGCCACGCAGTCCTGGCCGACCGTGTCGATGATGCCCATCTGCACGGCGAGCTTGACTTTGGAACCCACGCCGTCAGCACAACTTACCAGAACAGGGTCTTTGTAGTTGCGCTTAAAGAGCTTTTCGTTGTAGTCGAGTCGGAAGCAGCCGGCAAAGCTGCCGAACTTCCCGAGAACACGCGGGCCATAAGTCCGTCGGATGTGGCCTTTGATCTTGTCGACGGCGGCATCACCGGCATCGATATCCACACCCGAATCCGCATAACTGAGCTTCTTTTTTGCCATGCGCACAAGTTTATCCGAAGTCAGTCACTGCTTACAAATCAGGGGGTTTAAGATCAGCCGGGGATTATGCCGTTGCAGCCGCGGGTTGATCCATTTTTACAGGCAACGTCAACGTGAAGGTTGCGCCTTTGCCAGGGCCATCGGATTCTGCGATGAGGCTTCCACCAAGCTCCGTAGCCGTGAGGATACTGTAGTGTAAGCCATAGCCGCGGCCATCGACTCGGGTCGTATACCCGTGACTGAAAATACGTTTGAGATTTTCTTGGGCTATGCCACAGCCGTTGTCGGTAATCTGGTATTGCAACTGTGCTCGTACATCGCCTGTGATAAGTTTCACATCGGCATGAATGAGGCGTTGGCTTTGAATCGTATCCAATGCAGACTTGGCGTTGCTGATGAGATTGACTAATACCTGCAGGACCTTGTGCTTGTCCATGAACACCGCAGGCAATTCCGGTGGATCAAAGACGACCTGAATGTCCCGTTGTTCAATGCCTGCTTTGTTGATTGCCAAAGCATCATTCAACACATCAACCGCATTGGTACTGTGTTCCACATCGACATGGGTGACATAGGATTGCTGAGCACTGATGATCTTCTTGATGTTGTCCACATCACGTGTCATCTGACCGATCTCGTCTGTCAATGCATGAAAATCGCTATCCAATGATTCTGCCAGTTGCAAAATAGCATCGGGAAGATGTTTTCCTTGAACGTCATCCTGGATGTAGTGCGATAAGTCCTGTCGGTGGTCTTGAATCAATTCCGCGACGCGCAGGAAGTTTTGAAACTGTGAACGGTTCATCCGCTCATTAATCATCGTGGTGCTGATGTTGATGCTGTTAAGGACATTACCCACGTTGTGCAATACGGCTGAGGCAATCTCAGCCATCCCTGCTTCACGTGAGGTGGCAATGAGTTGATTATGGAGCGTGTCTTTTTGTTCCAGGGTTTTCTGGTGTTCTTTAATTTCGTCTTTGAGCTGATCGTTGTGGATCTGCATTTGTTCTTGTGAGATTTGCAGCAACTCAATTTTTTTCTTCAGTCCAGCAGACATATCTTGGAAAGCCGTTGCCAGTTCACCGTATTCATCAGGTCGCTGGGCAAGGTCATCAAGATTCACACTAAGCGATCCCCAAGCAACCTGACGGGCAGCTTCGGTGAGTTGATCCAGTGGAGCAGTCAGACGTCTTGCGACAATGTATGCGATAACCAATCCAGCCAGGATCGCCAGAAGGGCTCCAATGAGATACAGGATATGGAGTTTCTCATCCTCGAGATGATGTGCCTTTAATCGATGCATGTACAACACCAGCACCACAATCGTAGGTATGAAAGTGATTCCCAGTGTTGCCAGAATGAGTTTTGACTTGATTTTCAAAGTGCCAAACACGTTCTGTCCTACCGATCTGCAGCCCCCCGACACCATAGGATGGTGCCTGTTAAAAGCTCTATTTGATGCATGACACACCCCGTTGATGTGTAAACAACAAACCGAACCATAACTTTCATCGACCATCATACGGCCGTGATTTACAGACAATTGAATCAGTTTGATCGATAGTTTGACGGTGTGCGATTACCGGACGTAATTGGCTACCGCACCAGCAAGTGTGACATCACGTGCTGCTAACGCCGCCCCACGGGCACAGGATTGCGTGGAAAAGGCACAGTTATGCACTTGTAGGGGTTGTGGTAAATGCCCAATACGCATGCCGTTGATCCGTGATGCCAGATCGTCCAGAAAATTCTGGTTGGCGATGGGGCGGTCACCAGCTAAAAGCACCGCCTGGGGGTCAAGCAGGTTGACCAGTGATGCGAGCGTCAGACTCGACTGTTCACTGACGTGTGATAACCATTCAGAGAGTGGGGCGTCTTCCTGAGCGAGCAGCTGCATGTCCGCTTGAGTGCCGATGGCATTGATGGTTGGCATGAGCCGTTGATCCAGTTCACCTGCAGCGAATTGTGATCCGCGATGAACTTGGCCGTTAAGTACCAACGCTGTGCCGAACGAGCGATAACCGATTTTGTCTTCGACCTGTTCGTCATCCATGATGACCACGATAAAGTCCCGCAAGCCTCGGGCGCTACCTTGTTGTTGTTCTGCCAGAGCAATGAGATTCGCATCGTGATCCACGCGGACAGGGATGGACAAAGCTTGAGTTAATTCCTCTGCCATGTCATAGTCACACATCGCAAACAAATCGGATCGGATGACCGTGCCGGTCTGTACATCCACGATGCCCGGCATGCCTAACCCGATGCCCAGAAGCTTATCGGGCGACAGGTCGTATTGTTGAGCACTCTTTTCAATGAGCTTGGGTAACGAGCGTTTGAGTTTGCTTAGATCCTTGTCTGTATTCAACAGGCAGTCGCCGACGAGTTGTCCTTTGGCGTCCAAGATGACGACCTGGGATTCGCCCAATCGCATATCAATGCCGATCACCCAACCATAAGCCGGATCAATCTGCAGCAGTTGTTGTTTCTGTCCTACCGTGGTGCTTTCACGTTGACCTGCCTGCTTGAGCATTTTCATCCCAAGCAGTTCGCGCGTAATATATGTCAGTGTTGAACCACGCAGGTCGGTGAGTTTCACGAGTTGACTTCGAGAGAGTTGTCCATGTTCCAATAATAAATGGATGACCAGTTGGCGGTTGTTGACCGCTGCGGTTTGTTGATTGACTCTTTTAATGGTCTCAAGCAAAATAGAGCTTCTTTCTGACGGCTGTAATGGATCGGACGCAATTGAGCATCAATTCGAGACAGGATGCCATCAATAAAATTTCATTGAACTAATAAATTATACGCAGAGTCGGTAAGTCTGTAAATGGGTTTACATTTGTCTTATCTGTCGTTGCTGTTTATATGTCCCAATCCGTTACACTTTAGCGATGGATCCTTGCAACAAACCATCTTTACCATCGTATGAAGAAGCCCTCAACCGATTGCTGAGCGTTTGCCAACCTGTTGGCTGTGAGACTGTTTCGTTTGAGGCAGCATTAGGGCGGACTCTGGCTTGTGAAATTGTGACAGATCGTGATCAGCCTCCGTTTAATCGTTCAGCCATGGACGGGTATGCGGTTCATGCTGAGGATATCAATGCTCAAACCCGGTTAAAAATTACCGGCACAGTTGCCGCCGGCGCGTCAGCAGAACATTATCAGACGCCAATCGCTCGTGGGTGTGCGTATCGGATTGCGACAGGAGCTCCGGTTCCTGTGGGTGCCGATGCTGTGATACCCGTTGAACTGTCATATATAGATAAGGATGACACCGTTGGGTTTGATATTCAGTGCGTACCTATATGGAAGAACATTCATCGCCAGGCCGCCGATGCCAAAGCAGGCTCCCGTGTCATCAAAGCGGGAACGGTGCTGGGGCCTCATCACATCGCCATTGCTGCAGCCACGGGTAACAGTCAGTTAAAAGTGCATCGCACGTTACGTGTAACGTTGTTAACCACCGGCGATGAAGTCCGACCGCCGCAGACCACGACAGATGAATTGGAGCCTCAACAGATCCGCAATAGCAATGGGCCGATGGTTGTTGCATTGTTATCGCGCCTTGGTGTATCCAATGTGACGCATCTACATATAGTTGATGAAGCTGGTCCAACATTGGCAGCTGCCGAATCTGCGATACAAACATCGGATTTGGTCATTACCGTCGGGGGCGTGAGTGTCGGGCAGCGTGATCATTTACCCAGGACATGGGAAAAGCTTGGGATTTTGCCCATCGTTCATGGTGTTGCGATCCAACCTGGCAAGCCAGTCTTCGCTGCGACATCAAACAAAACAATCATACTTGGCTTACCAGGCAATCCGGTGAGTGTGTTGGCGACTTCACATTTGTTTTTATGGCCGGTGGTCTGTCGTTTACTCAATCGCCCGTTACCCCAATGGCAATCGGTGACACTTAATGATGTCGTGGAACCGCAATCTGGACGTGATCGTTTTCGCTTGGTGACTGTGGATGATGCCAATGCACAGTTATTGGTCTGGCAAGGGTCCGGCGACCTGATGCATTCGGCCTCGGCCGCCGGTTTTGTGTGGCTAAAACGTGGTGAAGTTGAATGTGAAACTGGGCAAAACGTGCCGTTTCTTCCGTTGCTTGACTAAAATCTGAAAAAAAACTTCAGTTGAACACTTGGTTATCAGATTGCAAAAAACCCCTTTAAAACAGGGGTTTTTGTGTTTCGGCGTGCGCTTATCCGGACGCCAATTTACATAATTACAATTATTCCGATTATTCCGATTGCAGTGAAGTTAAGACGCGTGCTAATCGTCCCGATATTTCCTTTCGCAAAGACCGTGTGGTCTGAAGCAAACAAATTGGTTGAAGGGTTTCTAACTGTAAAAGAACCTTTCGCTGAGGAGCAAACCTTTAGGAGTTTGGGGAGACCGAAGAGCCATGAGTCGCATTAACACCAACGTAACATCACTGCTTAGCCAGCGGATTTTGAAGCAGAACAATAGTTCGCTCAATCAATCACTGGAAAGACTGAGCACCGGACTGGCCATCAATCGAGGCGCAGATGACCCAGCCGGACTAATCGCAAGTGAAAACCTGCGATCTGAAAAAGCCTCCATCGAAGCTGCCATTGGCAACGCTGAACGAGCAGACCAGGTGATGAACATCGCCGAAGGTGGCCTGCAAGAAGTCAGCTCACTGCTTTTGGAAGTTCAAAGCCTCGTCGGCGAAAGTGCCAATGACGCAGGTCTTTCGAAGGAAGAAAAAGCAGCCAATCAATTGCAGGTCGACTCGATCCTGCAGACGATTGACCGAATCGCTTCCTCGACGAGCTTCCAGGGAGCCAAACTACTTAACGGTACGTTTGACTTCACGGTCTCAGGGCAAGCTTCGGAAGTCAGTGACTACCAAATCAACGCAACGAAATTGTCTTACGGCGAAACGCGTGACGTTGAAATCGTAGTGACTGCTTCGGCCCAGCATGCTGGCCTGTTCGTCTCCACGAACGGTGCACTGGACCTGACCAATGCAACTTCAACCTTAACGTTTGAAATTGCTGGTTCCAAGGGCAGCCGCGAATTCAGCTTCGCATCGGGTACCACTTTGGCATCCATTACTGAAGCAATCAATACCTTCAAAGAAACTACAGGCGTCTCTGCCGCAGTTTCAGGTACTGGCTTTAGTATCAAGAGTACCGAATATGGGTCGAATGAATTTGTTTCCTTCGACATCATCAACCAAGGTGGTCAGGCCGGTGCAGTTGTCTCACTGTCAGCTGGTAACGAAAACGACCTGAGTTCAACAAACACGACCTTTGCTAACGTCACCAGTCCCATTCGGGATGCCGGACAAGACGTCGGAGCGATCATCAACGGCATTGCTGCCACATCTGATGGACGTACCGCACGAATTGCAACTGACTTCCTGGATATGGAAATTGAGTTGGACGGAGCAAGCGGTTCCAATGCCTTGCAAACAATTAGTGCTTTCACCATCACCGGTGGCGGTGCCAAGTTCAACCTTGGACCCAGTGTGGACATCAATAACCAGGTATCCATCGGGTTAGGCAATGTCGCATCCAGAAAACTGGGTAATGTGAACATCGGTTATCTGGATGACCTTGGATCGGGCAATTCGTCCAACTTGGTTGACGGTAACCTTGAATCCGCCCAGAAGATCGTCAACGCTGCCATCAGCCAGGTCTCGAGCCTGCGTGGTAAGATCGGTGCCTTCCAATCCAATGTGGTTGGAACAACCATGCGATCCTTGGGTATTGCCCTTGAGAACACCTCGGCCGCTGAAAGTAGCATCCGCGATACGGACTTTGCTTCCGAAACCGCAAGCCTTACACGTGCCCAGATTCTCTCACAGGCATCGACCAACATCCTGAGTATGGCCAACTCCCAGCCGCAGTCGGCTTTGGCCCTCCTCGGATAAAATCAGGGAAACCTGACTCCTAATTAAAGCTCCACCGGTCTGTGGTTCCCCAACCACAGACCGGTTTTTCTGCGCACACATAATCCGCCATGATTGGACGTGTCCATGAATACACAATCAATCATGATTGGACGTTTCATAACATCCACTGACTATGCGCAAAATAAAGCCTCGGGGTTTTAAACCCGAGGCATCACCGATTCATTCACTATGGGGCAACGGTCAATCAAGTGATCGACCAATGACCATTTCAATCAATACACGTCACGTTGATAACGTCCTTCGTCTGCCATTTTTTTCACATAGGCTTTGGCGTCGTCACTGCTCATCTTGCCTTGCTGTTCGATGATTGTGTGAAGTGCGGTATCCACGTCTTTAGCCATGCGTCTGGCATCGCCGCAGACATAAAAATGTCCGCTTTCACTGATCCATTGCCACAGCTCAGCTGCATGTTCCATCATGCGATTTTGTACGTAGACTTTTTGATCACTGTCACGTGAAAAGGCAGTCGAGAGTTGATGCAGATAACCATCTGCTGCGTATTGTTCCAACTCATCGCGGTAGAGAAAGTCGCTTGCTTCGTGCTGATCGCCGAAGAATAACCAGTTCTTACCCGTCGCGTTGTCGGCTTTACGGTCCTGTAAAAATGCACGGAAGGGAGCAATGCCAGTACCTGGGCCAACCATGATCATGGGAGCATTCAAATCCGTTGGCGGTGCAAAACCATGTGATGGTTGCACAAACACACGAACCGGTTGATGTTGATGCACACGTTGCCCCAGGTATGTCGAAGCGACACCTTTGCGTTTGCGACCAGCCATCTCATATTCCACAACACCCACCGTCAAATGCACTTCGTCCGGATAAGCCTTGGGCGATGAGCTAATCGAATACAGACGCGGGGACATCGGCAATAATGTGGTGACAAAATCCTTTACACTCAGTTTGATACTTTCAAAGTGCGACAACAGATCGATTACCTGCGGTTCGGCAGGTAAACCGTCGACTTCTTCGCTATCGAGTAACTTTCCAAGCATCGTTTTGTCTGCTTCATCCGTTGCATTGGCCTGCATCAATTCAAGCAGTTCGTCAGTGGGCTTGATGATGTCCAACTCGCAAATCAGTTGCGTGCGATACATCGCAATTTCACCACCGGTCGCATGAAGCAGTGACAGAATTTCACTGACAAGCCCAAAACAGTTTTCTGGATACACGCCCAGTGCATCGCCTGCTTTGTAACTCAGACCGGAGTGCATGATGTCGACACTGACATACCGCGTATCTTTACTTGAAGTCACTGTATTGAGTCTTGTCGCAGCAAGCAACGGGGCAGGGTACGGATTCTTTCGGTCAAAAACCCCTGTGTTTACAGTGTTTTTCGCGTCTGTAGCTGCTGGGGCTTTGCCTTCAATGGTGATGTCGGCGGACTTGAAAAGCTCTTTGAGCTTCTTGGCCGTATCTTTGCCACCAGGTTGACAGAGTGTCAGATTCTTTTCCTCACCTGATGCAATGGCTGCCGAATAGGTTTGGCAGAGATAGCCACATGCACCGCAATCCAGTTGCGCCATGGCAGCCATCATCTTGCTTTTAAGCGGGCGACCTTCCGCCAATGCCATGCGTTCATCCAGTGGCATCGCTGCGTCATGCCAGGGATGATCTTCGTCATCTTCCTCGGCATCAATCGCGGGAGCCTCGGTGCTTGGCGTACTGGTTGCAGCGCCAGTGTCCGCACCAAGCAGACCGGCAAAAAAACCGTTAAGCCAACTGCGTTGATCGTCACTAAACGGCGCAGTCTCAGGTAACACGGGAACAATTGGACTGGTCATTTTCAAATTCCTTCAATATCAATCATTTTCTGTCTTAACCACAGAGTCACAGTTTTTGTAGGGTGGGTAGAGCAAAGCGAAACCCACCGTGTCTTGTCATTGTCGTGGTATTGGTGGGTTTCGCTTCGCTCTGCACCACCCTACGATTGCTCTCTGTGTCCTCTGTGGTAAAAAAACATTTATGCAACTGCAGGTTCATAAGCACAGTACGCTTTGAGTTGGTCGATTTCGTGGCGGTTACAAAAACTCACAAAGCTTTCCGATTCATCGTTGCGGTTGTTCATATACGCTGTGAGTAATTGTTCGACAATCATCGGAGCGTCGGTGGCCTGGACACTTTCAAACAGATCACGGGCGATGCCTTGGTTTTCACCATATCCGCCGCCGATGTACATGTGGTAACCTTCGACCATGTCGTCATCGACACTCACGCCCGCGCCCATCAAGCCGATGTCGCCGATGTAATGTTGGGCGCAAGAGTGATGACAGCCGGTCACATGAATATTCACAGGAGTATCCAGTGCAACGGTCGTTTCGACATGCTCGGCAATGAGCATGGCATGACGTTTGGTGTCACTGGCTGCGAACTTGCAGCCGTTGTTACCGGTGCATGCGATCAGGCCGGCACGGATGTTGCTTTTAGACCAATGCAGACCCGCAGCTTCAATCGCCTGCTTAACCGCTTGGATCTTGTCGGTGGGGATATTGGGGATCAGCAGGTTCTGCCAAACCGTCAAACGGATATCACCATTACCAAATTGATCGGCGATATCGGCGATGGCATACATCTGTTGTTCTTCGAGTTTGCCCACGGGTAAGGTGATGCCGACATAGTGTAAATCAGCCTGTTTTTGTGGGTGAAAATCGACATGTCCCATGCGATCCACTTTGCCTCGTGGGGTACACTTGGTGATGTCGAACTTGGGCCAGTCGAAGGACAGATGCTTGGTGGTTTGGTCCAGGAACTTTTCAAAACCCCAATCGTCAAGCAGATATTTGAGTCGCGCTTTTTTACGGTCCGTCCGATCACCATGTTCGATAAAACATCGGACGATGGCTGCTGCCGCTTCGACACATTGGTCAGGTTTGAGCATCACACCGGTGTCCCGGGCAAAGTCTTTGTGGCCGGTGATGCCGCCAAGTTCGAGTCGGAAGTACACGCCTGCGGGGAATTGTTCGGTCGCGTTTTCTTCTTCGACTTTGACTGCCATGAATGCGACGTCGTTGGTGTCGGCTACGGAGGAGACGATGCCACCCCCGTCGAATGCGATGTTGAATTTACGCGGCAGTCCGTACATGTCGCGGTTTTGGATAATGTAGTGGTGCATGTCTTTGGACAGTTGAGCGGTGTCGATCAACTCTTGTGAATCGATCCCGGCGGTGGGGCTGGCGGTGATGTTGCGCAGGTTGTCGCCGCCGGCCCCACGAGTGATGATGCCGAGATCTGCCAAACCATTAAGAACATGGATGGTATCGGTGGGAGGGATCTCCCGAATTTGCAGGTTCGCCCGTGTGGTGACATGGGCATAGTTTCCAGCGTGGTCTTTGGCGATTTGCGCGACCCCACGCAGTTGGTGACTTTTAAGCAGGCCGCCTGGCAGTCGCATGCGACACATGTAGGAGTCTTGTGCGGGTGCGACATAAAACAGGCCATGGAACTTGGTGAGGAAAACATCTGAACCCTTGGGGAACTCGCCTTTTTTGGCGCGCTCGACCATTTCATCATAGATGTCCAGAGCGTTCTTTTCGCGTTTGGCTTTCTCTTCGTTGTTGAGCTTCTTGCCATCGGCGATGAAGCGATCCTGAGCTGCACGATGGATCGCATCGGGCCCCCCGACGGTGACCATTTCGCCACCCCCGCCCCCGGAGGCTGCTGCCCCGTTATTGAGAATGGGTAGTGATCCGGCAAGTGAGCCCAGACCTTTGTTGTGACGTTGCAGGTCCACGCCGGATACGAATCCTTGCAGATACTGTTTTTGTGCTTCAGTGAAAGCGGTGTTACTCATGGTTCGCTCCTTCTGATTCAATTGCGACCCAAGGCTTGTTAAGACTTAACGCGACGGCACAAGCTTTGTATGAGGGTTGATGCGAGTAAGTATCGAAGACCGGTTTGGTCAGACGATTGGTTTCATGGTTATGCATAGGAATAAAAATCTGTCCCGGTTGGACGGTCGCTGTGACAAACGCGCGGGCTTTGAGTTGACCGCGACGTGAGTGGACATAGACCCACTGAGTCGGTTGGATGTCCATTGCTTTGGCGTCCACCGGATTGATCTGCACGTAGATGTCGTTGGGGTAAAGCTTACGCAGGACTGCGGACTTGCCAGTGCGGGTTTGGGTATGCCATTGAGCAGCACTGCCCCGTCCGGTGAGCAGCACAAATGGATAGTCCCCGTCTGGCAGTTCAGGCATTAAACGCGAGTCCTCAAAGAGGAACTTTGCTTTACCATCAGCATGGAAAAATTTGCCATCAGCAAAGAGGCGTCGATGGGTGGTTAACTCATCTTCAGGTTTGAGTGGCCATTGAATCCCGCCGTTCTCATCAAGCATGCGATAGTCGGTAATGCCGGAGATATCGCAGGGCTGACCTTTGGAAATCTTGGCAAGGATTTTGAATGCTGCTTGCGGATCAGTCCATTTTGCGAACATTTCGCCACAACCCCAATAGGCTGCGATGGCTTTGAAAATCGAGAAGTCCGCCAAGGCTTGTCCGGGTGCAGGGGAGACTTTTTTCACCAGTCCAAAGCGGCGTTCGGAGTTGATGAGCGTGCCATCTTTTTCACCCCAACCTGCTGCGGGGAGTACGAGGTCTGCCTGCTGTGCGGTTTCGGTATTTCGGTACATGTCCTGCACAACGAGGAAGTCGAGTTTGCCCATAAGCTGCTTGAATTTGTTTTGGTTGATCCACGAATGCGATGGATTGGTTGCGATGAACCAGAGCGCTTTGATCTTGCCGGTTTCGACGCCTTCGATGATTTGATGGTATGACCAGCTGTCACGATCAGGGATACGACTTACATCAATGTCCAGAATGTCAGCGACTTTCTGGCGATCTTCGGGCTTGGTGAAAGAGTGTCCGCCCAGGAGACTGGTGGTGTTGGAAAACAGGCGTGAGCCCATGGCATTGCACTGTCCGGTGATGGAGTTGGCGCCTGTGCCGGGGCGACCGATATTGCCGGTCATCAGACAGATGTTGATCATTGCCTGGGCAACGCGGGTGCCTTCGTGGGATTGGTTGACGCCCATGGTCCACCAGAAACTCACGCGCTTGCCATCATGGATTTTCTTGGCCATTGTGCAGAGGGTGTCGGCATCAATGCCGGTCATCTTGGCCACGCGGTTTGGCGTGTAGGCTTTGACATGTTGGGCAAATGCATCGAAGTCGGTGGTGTGTGCGTCGATGTAGTCTTGCTTGATCCAGCCGTTGACGATGAGCAGGTTGGCAATGCCGTAGAGCAGTGTCAGGTCACTCTTTGGGGAGATCGCCAAATGGTGTGTTGCTGCCATTGCCGTTTCAGTCTTCCGGGGATCGACGACGATGATGTCGGGGTTGTTTTGATTCCGCATGACGCGTTGCCAAAGGATGGGATGCGCGATGCAGAGGTTGGAGCCGACAAAGAACATCACGTCGGACTCTTCAAAATCCTGGTAGGTGTAGGGCGGTGCATCAAAGCCAAAGGATTGTTTGTAGGCAGTGACAGCGGTGGCCATGCATTGACGGGTGTTACCATCACCGTGGATCATGCCCATACCGAATTTGGCAAGTGATCCGAGTAACGCCATTTCTTCGCTGGCAATTTGACCGGTGGAGAGGAACGCGACGGATTCGGGGCCGTGCTGGGCCATGACCTTTTTGATGCGGGTGACGAAAGTGGTCAGTGCGGTGTCCCAGGAGACTTCTTTTTGTTCGCCGGACTCATCACGCAAAAGTGGCATGGTCGCGCGGTCCTCGGAGTCGAGGACTGCCAATGCTTCCCAACCCTTGGGGCAAGCCATGCCCAGGTTCACGGGGTATTGGGTTTTGGGTGTGAGGCCGACAGCTTGCCCGTCTTTAAGGTGAATGTTCAAGCCGCAACCGGTGGCACAAAAGCCGCAGGTCATGGTGGTGGTTGCATCAGGCTTGGCTTTGCGTGGGATCTGCCCCAGGCCAAAACCACCCGGATCACGGACGATTTGTTGTGTCAACGGGCCATCCCATTGGCGGATGATGTTGGCTGCTGTTTTGAGCAGTGGCAGGTTGAGCGTTTTGGTTTGTGACATCAATGGTGTCCTCCATCTGCAATCTGAATACCCGGCATCCGCAGGGCATCACTGGCAGCAAAGTACAGGTAACGTTCAGCCAACTCTCCGAGCGTGAGTGTTCCAAAAAGGGTTGCGGAGATCGCTGCAAGGATCAGCGGTTGAGGCAGTGTCCCGAGCATCAGTAGCAGTAGAGGCAACACCACACCGCCGATCACACCTAGCCCGACCCGTGCTGCGATAAGCATTGGCAATGCGCGGCTGTTGTAAGTCAGATGCGTCATCTCAAAGGCGAGCTTGGCGATGGTAGATGCGACAAGTAACAGACTCACAAGCATCAACGCGCTGGGGTCAGCCGTGGTTTGACCAAGGATGGCGCCACCGCAAAGCGCAACGAGCGTTGCAGCCAAGCCGAGGATAATGCCGGTGAGACCGAACTTGGTCACCGTGTTTTTGATATCCCAGCAGGGACGTTTGGTGTCGATGTAAATCATCATGGAACAGAACACGCCCCCCAGCCCGGTGATGACTGATGCCCAACCGGTGATCCAAAGTGGCACAGTTGGGATGGCGAATGGAATCTTGTCTAACACAAACGCGGGGATGAGATTGTTCTGCAACGCCACCATCGTGATATGAGCATGGACTGCTGCAGCAAAGCCGTTAAAGGCGATGATCTCACGGGAGAGCCAACTCGTCCGCCAACCCAGAAAGGCGCGGTAGGCATACATGGGCCGACCAAGGTGAAGGATCGCACAGGTCATACCAAACATGCCGATGCCGAATCCCATCGCCGAGGTGATGAGTTGTGTCCAGTGATCGGCAAAGGGCAAAAGCAAACGTTCAGCCAACAACGCACCGACACCCAGCTGCGTGAGTGTGAGCATGACCACCAGTGGCAGGTGTCCATGTTCAGCACGTGGTAGTTGCTGCGGGGCGTTGAGCGTTTTACCTGCCAGTCGCTTGCTGACATATTTTGTGGTGGGTGTGGTGATGGTGCTATCCGGCGCATCAGCCAAAAAGTCCTGTTTTTCAGCTAGTTTTTGCGCTTCGACGGTGTCCACCAGTTTGATGCTGATTGCTTTGTCAGGACATGCCTGGACGCATGCGGGCGCTTCACCTTCAGCTAAGCGATCCGTACACATGTCACACTTGCGGACAATGCCCATCTTCGGGTTGTACTTGGGGACGTCATAGGGGCATTTGAGGATGCAGTACTGACAGCCGATGCACTGGTCATCAAGATGCTTGACGATACCGGTGACCGGGTCTTTGTCGTATGCCATGACCGGGCAGCCTTCAAGACAACCAGGTTCAACACAGTGATGACATGCAGTGGTGATGTGTTGGACGACCGGCAGCGAAACATCATTGCTGGTAAGCAGTCCGACTTCACGCCATGCTTCGTTGTAGTCAAGTCCATTGAGATTGTGACAGGCAGTGACGCAACCTTTACAGCCGGTGCAGGCATCGAGATTGACTTCAAAGGCATACTGTTGGCCGGCCTTGGGTTGGTCGGTTGGGATCAGCGATTTGTAGTAAGCAGCCTGCGCAGGCAGATCCCCTGCTTCGTGGATTTGGGCAAAGCGATCCACAGCCGTGAAGGTCTGTTGGTCTGCCAAGAGAGCAGAGAGCAGGTCCTTGCCATCGGACGCGACAGGCGCATCGGCGGTTAAGGTTCCGGGGCTTCCGGGGGTGGGAGTCATCACTCGTCTTTCCTGCCATGTGTGCAGCCATACAACATGACGACACGACAAGGCACATATCCGCGTACTGAACTTCCAAAAGCCATCCCATACAAAAGAGATCATTCACGGGATTGCAACACCTGCGCTGGCGTCAATACCGCTTAAACAAAGGACCACGTTGTCCGGGAGGGGGTTGCCCGATCGTTGGGCAAAGATGAAAGTGTCAGAACGTCATGCTATATGCAAAGCCCGTGCCAGTTTGGAGACGGGCTGTTTTATAGGAGTTACAACAATTTGAACCAACCGATTACAAAGTTACTGCCCATATCGCGCGCATTGGGCAAAACATTGCGTGTTGGTTAAGCATTTAAAAAGACCAGATAGTGATTAGATTGGGTGACGATTCGATATGGATTGAACTACACTGTATCGATTCAGATTCTTGATTCATGGGGGCCACATGCCAATTCGCAAATGGATACTTTGGAGTTTTTTCGGACTCCTTGGGCTCAATGTTCTGGCAGGGTGTTACGGGATGTTAATTCAGGAAGACCATATTTTCGGGCCGGCCATTAGCGGGACTGTTACGACCGCAGCCGCATGTCTGTTGCTTTATCCGGCCAGTTGGTTATCGCTGATCAAACATGGTAAGCATACTTCTTGGGTCGCGATGGGCTGGTTGGTGTTGACGTGTTTGATGTTCAACGGATTGTTTTTTACATGGACCAACAGTGCCTTTCGACGTGGACGGGATTTGGATGAGTTTTTCCTGGTCTTGATCCTTGCGTTGATTCCCGTAGCCTTGTTGTTGGGATTGGGGGTATATCTCAAACGATTCAAATCGCTGGTTGTCGCATCGTGGATTCTTATCATTGCGTCAGCTTTATTCATGGTCATGTTAACCGTAGCAGGATTCTTCTCAGAGATATTGCGCAATTGGCAAGTGGTTAACACACTGATGATACTGACAGGCTTGGAAGCAAGTCTAGGGATTGGTTTGGCGATTCTCTTTGTTGGGTGTTGGCGGTGGTACAAGCTTGTTGCATTAGCCGGTGCTACGTTGGCAAGTACGCTGATTTTGATGGATACGTTTGGGGTATACAATATTCGTCCCAGCAATGTTTGGCAGGTTGGGGTTGGTGCGACGTTAGCGATCGTTATTGCCTATTTCAATCTGTTGTGGTGTATTCCTATCAAGCCGTTTTGGGTGCGGCTATTTCGCAGTTTTGCCTTGGGCTTGGCGGTGTTGGATGCTTCGGTAATGATGTATTTTTGCGCTTTTGCACCCATGATCCGTGGCCGACAGGAGACTGTCATCCTTATGTTCTTTGGCATGGTATTGTTTGTGTTGATCTGCATGACGTTTGTGATCGGTTTCAAAGCCGCTGCCGATGCGATCAAAATTCGTCGAACCGACTTACCATCACAATTCAATTACACCCAACTTCAAATCCAATGCCCGCATTGTCAGACGATGCAGTTGCTCACCCAGGCAGGGCAGAGTTGTTTGCAATGTGGCCTGAAATTTCAATTCCGCATCACCGAGCCACACTGTGAAAACTGCGATTACCTGCTCATCGGTCAAGCATCGGGCGACTGTCCTGAATGTGGGCATCCATTAACTGAAAATATTGGGCAGGGCCTTGAAAATATTTAGGGTGTGTTTCGTCTATTTATTGAGTTTGGACGGAGTTTGTGTCACATTGTCGTACAGGGGAATACCTTGAAAATACGTCGCAACATACTTAGTTGTCTGATTGGTTTGTTGATCGTGGACTTTGTCCTGATTTACATTGCCATGTTTGTACATGTGCCGTTGATGGGTGATGCGCTGGTGGAAAATGTCTTTGCCTTGCTTATTGCCATATTGCTCATTTATCCATCAAGTTGGCTGACTCATCTTAAGGGTGGCAAACACGCTTCGTATTGTGCCATGGGTTGGGTTGTGTCGCTTTGCTTGCTGTTTTGTAGTGTGTCCTGGTTTGCTGTTTATGCCAATTGGGCCAACCGGTATCAATGGACCTATCAACAGATTTATGATGCTTTGCCTCTGCTTTTGACAACGATGTTCATTGCTGCGGCGGTACAGGTATTGGCTTTGTATCTCAAGCAATTTAAGGTGTTGAAACTATCAGCATGGCTGCTGTTTGGACTGATGGGTTACTTTCTGCTGTCAAGTTGTATTGCGCTGGTGACGATTCGGATGAATCGCAATATGGACCTGCTGCTGGCGTATAGCTGGTGCGGCACGGCGTTGGGGTTGCTGGCGGTATGCATCTGCGTGGGACCATGGCGATGGCATAAACTCGCAGGCTTGGGAGTGTTGCTGAACCTCTCTGTCATGCTGGCGTTGGATGTTTCGCTTGATGGCATGCCTGAGTCGATCCCTGACTGGATTGGCCTGTGCCTTTGCGTGGTGATTGCCTGGGCCCATGGCAATATCCTCTGGCAATTGCCGCTTGGATCAGGACGCCTGTCATTGATTGGCATACTGACCAAGGGGCTGGTTGTTTGTGTGTGTCTTCTGGTTGGGATATGTGGTTGTCTCCTGGCTTTGGGGTGGGGGTTCCAAAACAACAATATCAACGGGTTGCTCATCGTTTTGGCTGCGGCAATCGAATTCATTGCGGTCATGATCACTTGTGCGTTGCTGTTTTACCTGGCGATGAATCGCATCCGCATCAATCGAAAACCTGCGGACAATCAGATCAATTACTCGACCATGCAGGTGGTCTGCCCGCATTGTCAAACCCACTTGCATCTCACCGAATCAGGAGAATCGTGTACCACCTGTGGCATGGAGTTTCACTTTCATCTCATCGAACCGCGATGCCCCAAATGCCATTACCTGCTCATCGGCAACGTACAGACCAACTGCCCGGAGTGTGGGACGGAAATTGACTGCAAATCAGCTCAACCTGTTGGTGAACCCGACTGATCCGGTACAATCAAACTTCATCAATAACCAATGTCACGACAGGGACGGGTGACGCGTGTCGCTGACTGACTTGGGAGACTTTCATGTCCACACGCCAATGGATCCTTCGTACGCTTTTAGCCACCCTTGGGATTGCTGCGGTCGGCGGGGCGATTGGTATCCTCTTTGGCGGTGACGATCTGACCTGGCGGATCGTCGGTTCAGCGATCACCGTTTCCATGGGATGCATGTTCTTTCAAGCATGCAATGGTATGTCGCGGGTGGACAACTTTCACCATGCAGGCTTATTGGGGATGGTGATCACCTGCATCGAATTTGTATTAACACTACTGCTTATCTGGATGGTGGATTCCAATCTCTTTGGCAACGACAATTTCTGGGAAGTCTGTGGCATGATCGCGTTGACTCTGCCGTTAACGGGCGGACTTGCCATGCTCGGTTTGTACTTGAAGCACAAAGACAGTTTCAAACTTGCTGCACTGAAATTGCTGGCAATCACCACGATCACACAGATCACTTTCACGCTTGCAGCGATTAATACAGCCTACCGATTACGCAGTATTCTTGGGAATGATGACCATCTGTGGAGAACGGGTTGGGTGACACTTGTATTTGGCTTGATTGCATCTATCATCCTGGCAGGTGGTTTTCGCTGGCATAAACTCGTCGGCCTGATCAGCGCGTTGATCGCATGGATCATGCTCGTTGCAGACATCTGGATCATGGATGGCGATGATCCGACGTTCTTTGCACTTTTCTGCATCGTCAGCATCGCTTATGCCCATGGCAATGTCATCTGGCACTTGAACATCAAGCCCGGTGCCCAGGCGATGACACGTCTGTTTGTACAAGTGCTCGCGATCCTCACCGGTTGTCTGATGCAACTGGCAGTAATGGAGATCATCTCCAAAAACGCACGCAACGATCTGGCAAGGCTTGTTGGTTCCTGTGCGTTCATGTTGGTTTGCAGCACGTTTGCACTGCTGGTCATGCACGCAGCTAACCGCCGTCGATCACATCGGCGTACCGTCGAAGAATCCGAACTGGTTTACAATGAGTTGTCATTAACCTGCCCGCATTGTCAGTTGCAACAGACTTTACCTGTCGGCGAGAGTCAGTGCAGCCAATGCAATATGCAGTTTCAGATCAAACTCTTTGAACCCCATTGCCCACACTGTGATTATCTGCTGGTCAACAGTACGTCAGACACCTGCCCTGAGTGTGGCAAGGCAGTCAAACTAACCCACGAAAAACCCGCCTGATTCGCAGGTGAACCAGACGGGTGTTTGTTGTTTGAGTTGTCGATTGGCGATGTTCTTTTATTCAGTCACTTCCGTGAGAACCAGATCGCTGATTGTGATTTGCCCGTTGCTTAGCGATCCGGTGAAAAAGCGCAGTGATCGCGGTGTGTCATACACATCCTTGACAGGCTTGGGGGTGAACTTGATGACGTGCTTCTGAATTTTGTCCGTCTTGAGTGTCACAGGCACACTGGCATAATTGCTGTAAGGTGCCTTGGCAAGGATGTACTTGACATATATTTTGCCTTCGACGTCGCTCTTGGTGGAAAAGCTGAATTGGTAGGTCTTACCAGCTTCAAGTTCCATGCTGTTGTAGACCTGTTGACCGTAGCTGAGCGGTTCTTCAAGCTTACTGGCATTGACTGTTTGAATGATGATGTTGTTGTCTTTGAAAGCGACCGAAGCATCCGCTTGTTTGTAGGTCGGGTGAATGAATGCCTTCCAGCCGGCCTTTGCACTGACTTCTTTACCCAGCAGATTGTTGACCGCTGGCGATTGGGTTTCTTCAGCATGCAGCAGACTCATCGACCAAAGCAGGACCATCAGGAGTGTTGTGCAGTATTTCATGGGGATTCCTTTTTACTTGAACAAAGAGTTGATACCGATTGCCATCATCTTGAGGATGGTCCCCGTCATGATACCCACTGAATGATCCGCCGCACAAGATGCGTTTTGCTGCTGCGGACGTTATCATGTGCCCACCACTCCAAGCGGGCGTGGCGGAATTGGCAGACGCGCTAGATTTAGGTTCTAGTGGGGTAACACCCGTGGAGGTTCGAGTCCTCTCGCCCGCATTGTTCCCGGAAATGTCCAAAGTGAATCCGGGGGAATTTAAAATAAATCCAAGATGCACTGTATTACGCGATGACTTGGGGTATCATCAATTCATACCTCATACCTCATACCTCATGACCGCAACATCCTCACAAGCTATCGACACCCATGCCGGTCAAGCCGTCTATTCCCCCTTTGTCCTGAAGCTCTATGACGCTTGGGTCTTGGGGATATCCAATCGCTTGATCTGGAAATGTCCCACCAAACACCTGCTTGCCATGTATCAGCAGCACGTCACTTCAAACCATCTGGATGTTGGTGTAGGGACGGGTTATTTCCTCAAAAAAACCCGTTGGCCAATCAATACGCAGTTGGCATTAATGGATATGAATCCCAATAGTCTGGCAACTGCAGCTGCTCGTGTTCCAGGTTTAACTCCCTGTACGTTTGAAGCTGATGTCTTTGAACCATGGTCATTGGGAGATAAGCTTTTTGATTCCATCAGCATGAACTATCTTTTGCATTGTCTGCCTGGCAACTTGCAAAACAAGTCCGTCGTATTCGAACATGCCAAAGCTCATTTGACTTCCGGAGGGACTCTTTTTGGCAGTACACTACTTGGCAAAGACCTTCCCCGTAGCTCAACTGCCAAACGTCTAATGGACATCTATAACCGCAAAGGTATTTTCAGTAACACCGAAGACTCACTGGACATCTTAGAACATGTTCTGAGCCAATATTTTGCTAAAGTCGAAATTCAGACACGTGGATGTTGTGCGATCTTTATTGCAAGTCAATAAGTAGCAGATATGAGCCTGTTTGGTTTGTGTGTCACTTCTGAGATGCGATATCTTTTTTCGATTTGACCCATTGTTGCATCTGTTTTATTAATGCCTTCTTTGTTTTACGTGGCGAATCAGGTTTGTAGGTTTCTGCTAGAGGTTGCTGGGTGTGTTTGGCGAGTGCTTCGAGGATAAGCAGATTGATTGTCTCTTCGTCGCTTCGGCTGTAAATCAATGCCAGGGTATCAATAGCTTCAGGGTCTTTCTGAATAATTTCTTCGATGGCTTTTTGTTTGTCTTCGGTACTTTTCTGCTGCTTCATTGAATAGATGAACAGATCAACCGTATCGTCCATGACATCATCCAGTTTATGGACGATGGTGTTGAGTCTTTGATCAGGTGTTGGATCAGACAGTGCACTTGGTAATGACGTGGTAAGGGCCACAAGCGGGCCCCAGAAGCAGCAGAACCATCCAATGCGAATCGTGAATTCTGGATGAAACTGCGTGATACGTGACTTAATGCAGTTGGTGATTTCCTCGTGTTTGGCCATTTTCAGAATGATGAATGCAAGTACGCATTGCACGCTCAGCAGGACAATATTCTCATGTGACCCAAAAGAATAAAAAAAGAGTTTGAATATACTAACGACGAGATAAATGATGATCAGGCCACACCATCGCTTGAGCATGTGATCCCCCTTGCCGAGATGCTGAAATGGAGCATAAAGAAGTTGCGTTGATTATAGCTTGATAATTTATTGTCACGGCGATGGGTTTAAAACCCTCGCCTTCAGGCGAAACCTTTAGGTTTTACAATTTTTGTCCATTTGAGGTTTGGAATACGTTTTGGTT
>MDTD01080559.1_pt1 | contig 28899 bp, 24 predicted proteins | sample 811221 | NCBI WGS metagenome assembly MDTD01 (sample SAMN05326646, study PRJNA326480) | marine metagenome | isolation source: seawater | place: Pacific Ocean: South West | collected 2011 | reverse complement strand
TCTTTAAAACTACCATTTAAAATTAACTACAAACCTCTAAAAAGTTTGGGTGCTGATAGAATTTCATTAGCCGCAGCCGCATATATTTCTTATCCCAACCGAAACAACATAATCATTGATATTGGTACATGTGTAACGGTAGATGTTTTTGACAAAAATAATATTTTCTCTGGAGGTTCGATATCACCTGGAATTGAAATGAGATATAAGTCTTTAAATAATTTCACATCAAAACTTCCATTACTTAAAAAATCAAACCAAAAAAAATATCCTGCAAATACAACTGAAGATTGTATTCATAATGGAGTTATTGGAGGGGTTGTAAGTGAAATTTTGACGCAAATAGAAATATATAAAAAAAAATATCAGAGTGTTAATGTTATAGTTACAGGTGGAGATGCAAATTTTTTGTTTGAACCATTAAATTTTGCCATATTTGTTGATCGAAAATTTATTCTTAAGGGCTTAAATTTTATTCTAAATCAAAACAAAAAGAGTTGAAAAAAATCTGGATTTTATTTATTTTTTGTTTTTTTAACAATAGTAGTTTAGTTTCTCAAAATAGTACTTCTTCTCCATATTCTTTTTATGGAATAGGTTCCCTAAATTTCAAAGGTACCGCTGAAAATAGATCAATGGGACGTTTAACCATACACAACGACAGTATTCATATGAATTTTTCTAATCCAGCATCATTTTCTGGAAATAACATGTTTTCATTCAACAACGAGGGTAGACTTGTTAAATTTACTGTCGGTCTTGGTCATTCAGAAACTAAACTAAATACTGAAAATCAACAATCTGAAGTCTCTAATTCTAGTTTTGATTACCTTGGCCTGAATGTACCCATGGGAAAGTTTGGATTTGGATTTGGATTAATTCCGCACACGTCTGTTGGATACCAACTTGAATCTTTAAATTCAGAAAATCTAATTAAATACAATTATTTTGGTTCAGGTGGATTGAACAAAACCTTCCTTGGCTTTGGTTACCAAGTAAATGATAATTTTTCTATTGGGATTGGCGCTTCTTATAACTTTGGTAATCTTAATAATTCAGCTATTGAGTTTTTATATGATGATGAAATGAATCCTCTAGCATATCAAACTCGACAAGAAGATAGATCTGATTTGAGTGGAATTAATTATAAAATTGGCTTGATTTATTCTGATAAAATAACTTCTGAAATTGAATTTACAACTAGTGTTGTTATATCGCCAAAACATACTTTAACATCTAAAAATAGCAGAAATTATGCTACTGTGGGTGTTAACTCAAATAATCAGGTATCCTTTATAGTGAATGAGATTAACGTAGATTTAGAACCAATAGGCCTACAAGAGACGGATATTATTATGCCTCTAAAGACTAGTTTAGGAATTGGATTTGGAAAAATTAAAAAGTGGTTTGTTGGTGCAGAATATACTTCTATCAATAGTCAAAATTTTTCAAATGGTTTATTAGAAATTGATAATAGTCAATTTGAAGATTATAGTTTATACTCCATTGGTGGCTTTTATATACCTGACTATTCCTCCTTTGGTGAAATTTGGAAAAGATTTGTTTACAGAGGTGGCTTTTATTATGAAAAGACAGGCCTAGTTATTAATTCTGAGTCTATTGATGAATTTGGCATATCATTTGGACTTGGAATACCTGTAGGTTCGATGTTCTCTAATATAAATGCATCAATTGAGTTAGGAAGAAGAGGGACAAAAGATGCGTTTCTTGTAGAAGAAAATTTTGTTAATCTTCAATTAAGTTTATCGTTAAATGATAGATGGTTTATTGAAAGAAAATATAATTAAAATGAAACAAATAGTATACTTTTTAGCTTTTTTATTTTCTCTTACTTCATTTTCCCAGGTAAATGAAATTGACCCCGATGAGGCAAAAGAAAATGACATAAACACCTTATCTATTTTTAGTGAATATTACAAATCAAAAAACTTTGAAGCAGCATATGAGCCCTGGATGGAATTAAGAAAAAGAAGTCCAAAATTCAATAATGCAATATATGTTTATGGCGAAAAAATATTAAAATATAAAATTGAAAATAGTACAAGCAATGAATTAAAAAAGCTATATGTTCTTGATAAAATAGATTTATACAATGAATACTTATTAAATTTCCCGCTTAAAACCAAAAAAGGGGATATTTTTGGCAAAATTGCAAAATTAAAATATGATTATCGTGATATTTTAAGTTTGTCACTTGAAGACATATACAATGATTTTGAAAAAGCTTACACGCAAGACTTAAAAACATTTAATAACCCTTTACATCTATATACTTATTTTAAATTGAAGGTTGCATTATACGATATAAACCTAAGAACTCCTGCTGAACTATTTTCTAAGTATGATGATATACTCGAAAAAGTTGAGTCAGAAACCAAAAATTATACAAAACTTGTAAATACTTTTTTAAGTAAATCTGAAAATGGAACCCCACTAAGCAGTAAAGAAGAAAGAAAACTTAAATCCTACAACAGTTTTTTAAAGGCTTATGATCAAATATCCAAAGGTATGGCGAAGGATATCGGTGATAGGGGAAACTGTGAAAATTTGATTCCATTATACTCAGACGGCTTTGACTCAAATAAAGATAATATTCTATGGCTTGACAGGGCGATGAAGAGGCTATTTGACAAAGAATGTGATGACTCCCAATTATATGTTAAAATTGTAGAGCAAAAAGCTAATATTGAGCCCGATGCTAAAACATATTTTTACCTTGGTTATATTAAATCAAAAGAAGGCAAAACCAGTGAAGCAATTGAAAACTATTTGAAATCCATTGATTTAGAGGATGATAACTACGAAAAATCTAAAATTTGTTTTATGATAGCGCAAGATTTCAGAAAGAAAGGTTCATACTCGAAGGCCAGATCCTACTATAATCAAGCTCTCAAATATAATCCTTCAATGGGTAAGGCTTATCTTGCTATTGCAAGTATGTATGCTAAAAGCGCAAAGAGATGTGGTGATGGAAATTTCAATCAACGTGCTGTTTTTTGGCTAGCTGCAAGCGAAGCTTCTAAGGCGGGTAGGGTTGATCCAACTTTAAAAAAATCTGCATCAAAGGCATCAAAAAGTTATTTTTCGAATGCACCTTCAAAATCTGAAATATTTTCCTCTGGCAGATCTGGTGAGACAATTAGAATTGGATGTTGGATTGGAAGATCTGTAAAAGTCCCAAGTCTTTAGTGTTGAATATTTTTAGGCTCTTAATTTTTATAATATTTACATCTTCCTGTCTGGATAACACCTCTGATTTAGCTGATTATAAATCTGCTAAAATTCCAGTATCTACAGCCTTCAACATACGTACCATTCATACAGACTCCGGGTTAGTTAGTAGTGTTGTCAACAGTCCAAAAATGCTAAATTACAGTAATGCTAATTTTCCTTACTATGAATTTCCTGAAAATATTATTATTACTCTTTTTGATAAAAATAAAAACTTAACTAAAATTAGTTCAAATTATGCTATTTCATATGTTAACACTGATATCATTGACCTTCGAGGAGATGTTGTAATATCAACACATATTGGAGATACTTTGTTTACTCAACAGTTGTATTATGATAGGGGACAAGAATGGTTATTCACAAACTTAGAGTTTGAATATGCATCAGTTGATAAAAAAATATATGGTATTGGGTTTAATTCTGACAAAACTTTTGAAAAAATAAAGTTTTTAGAGGTCAATGGATACTTTTCAGTTGACGAATAAATTGTTCAAATTATTTATAAGTGGTGTAATTTAAATCTGTCTTGTGTATTTTTTTTATTAACAATAAAATACTACTTTTGGCCCCTAGTAAATTAAGTTATGGCTATACTCAATCAGATTAGGCAACGCTCACTATTTTTAATAATAGTTATTGCTTTAGCGTTATTTTCTTTTGTATTAGCTGACGTTTTTAAAAATGTTGGTAGCTCAGACTTAAATCAGTCCGTTTTAGCAGAGGTAAATGGCACTGAGATTGACAGATTTGATTTTAACCTAAGACTAGAGAATTTGAAGAACTCTGCAAATAACGCCTCTTCCTCAAGTACTCAACTAATGAAATCAACTTGGGATTCTGAGCTAAGAAGAACACTTATTACCCAAGAATTTGAAAAAATTGGTTTTCGCGTTGAGAAATCTATGATGAGAAATCTTATAAAAGAATCATTATCATCTTACCCATCATTTCAAAATGAATCTGGTGAGTTTAGCGAAGCTAAATTAAATCAATTTTTAATCAATTTAAAGGATATTTCACCCGAAACAATTGAACTTGAAACCCCAACTGGGGTTCAGCAAGTAACCTATCAGTCCTGGAATAACTTCGAAAAATCATTAGAGGAATCTAAGCTTGTTGAGTTATACTTTAAATTAGTAGAATTAGGTATCAATACAACTCTACTTGAGGGTGAATTTGACCATGTTAGTGCAAATAGTACTGTTGATTTTAAATATGTCAAAATACCTTTTGATAACATACCAGACTCCATTATAAATGTTAATCAATCTGATCTAAATCAATTCATTTCCGAAAATAAATCAAACTACAAGACTGACCCATCGAGAGATTTTATTTTTGTGAAATTTGATGAAGTTCCTTCAACCAATGATTTGAAAAATATTGAAGCTAAATTAAATTCATTAACCTATGGTTCCACAGATAATAACGACATTGCTTTTATCAACTCTAATAATAACAGTGAATTTCTAAATCTGAATTCTGAAATCAGTTTTTTTGACTCATATGTTCCAAAAAATCTTCTACCTTCTGAGCATGCCGATAAAATTTATGAATTAAACCCTGGTGAAGTTTATGGGCCTTACGAAAGTAACGGTTTTATGAAAATGACTAAATTGATTGAAAGTAAGCAAATTCCAGATTCAGCTAAAGTTAGAATTATCACAATTCCTGGCCAAATTTTTGGCTCAGTCAATGAAGCTGAAAAATTTTCAGATAGTATATACAATATCATAAAAAATGATCGTAAAGAGTTCTTGCCAATTTTGAAACAATTTGATCCAAATCCTGAAAGTACTGGTGAAGTTGACCTTTCATACTCTGATATGAATCTATTTTCTCTACAAGATTTAAGAAGCTTTGCATTTGAATCCAGAGTTGGATCGTTAAAGTTAATTTCTACGAACAATAATTATATTATTGTAGAAATCCTTAAGCATGGTAAGAAGCAGCCCGTGGTGAAAATTGGAGATCTTGCAATTGAGTTAGAACCATCAGAATTTACAAGAGATAGTATTTTTAGTATTGCTTCTAGGTTTGAAATTTCTGCTAATGATGATAATTTCAGAGACTATGCACAGCAAAATGAATACAAGATAATCACTGCGAATAATATTGAAGAGTTTGCAGAAAATATCCCTGTTGCAGGAAGTCAAAGAAAGATTGTTAAATGGTCATTTGAAGATGGAACAGATGTAGGAGATATCAAGAGTTTCAGATTAGATGAAGGTGGATATATTATTGCAATGCTGACATCAATTAACGATGAGGGGTTAATGTCGGAAGGGAAATCAAAAACAATTATTTTACCTCAGGTTAAAAAACAAAAAAAAGCAGAAAAGATTATTGAAAATACTCTAGATCTGACAAGTTTAGAGGAAATTGCCACTGAATATAGTCTTGAAATTAAAAATGTTAGTTCTGTGAATATCAATAATCCCCAAATTCCAGGTGTAGGTTCTGAGCCATATGTAGTAGGTTTTGCAAATGGACAACCTATTAACAAATTATCAAGAGCTTTAAAAGGTAACTCGGGTGTATTTTTTATTGTAACAACCTCAAGGTCTGATGCTGCAAAACTTGATAATTACCAAAGTGCTGCTAATAAGTTAAACACAATTAGAAGTGGAAGTACTATTTCAGGTGCATTTAATTCCTTGAAAAACAGTGCTGAGATAAAAGATTACAGAGGTCTTTTTTACTAACCTGTATAAACTAAATCTTTCATCTTAAAAATTGTATTAAAACCTTTTCTTTTGAAGTATTCTAGGTTTTTTTCTTCTTGTGAAGTTACCAATATAAAATCTCCTCCCCAAGCTCCAATGCTTTTGACTATGCCAAAGTCGTAATCTTTAAATGTAGTTTTTTTGAGAATTTTTTCCCCAGAAAATTTTGATATTACTTCCTCATGCTTATTTATTAAATATTCAAATTCATTAAGATTACAGCACTTCAAAATTTTGTCATTAATTTGATTAATACTTTCAATTGATTTTTTTCTATCAATTTTGTTTTTATAATATTTACTTATGGAACTTTCAGAATTTTGCTTTCTATTTGTGTAGATAAGAAATATTTTCTCTAAAAAATCTACTTTAAAAGAAATATCAATTATTTCAATCTTGTTTTCTTTTTTCATAAAGATTATCGGGTTTGTCTTATCGCAACATGCAATGTCATAGCCACTACCTTTAAATGTAGAATTTAAAAGTTCATATGGATCAACTCTTGCCCACTTTGCAAGATTATTAACTAAAGTAGAGGAGCTTCCGAGCCCCCAGTTTCTGTTAAAATTTAATTTTGACTTAAATTCTTTTCCATAAAATATATTATAGCCAATTTTTGTTGACAAGTGATCAAAGAGTTTCTTTAATCTTTCAGAAACCAAATTTTTTTTACCATCGTATAAAAGTTTATTCTGTTTGATTTTAAACTTTTCTTGAAACCATAAATTATTATTGTGATCATACGCTTTCCAAAAAAAAGACTCAGAGTTAATATTGGTTACATTAAGTTCTTGGCTTAGTTTTGATGGAAAAGCAATAGACTTAGCTCCATCCATAACCAAATACTCTGAAGTAAGCAATATCTTTCCATTACTGCTAAAAGCCATTACCTCTAATTTTATTAATCAACTTCTCAACACCCGAGTAAGTAATAATTTTATTTTTAAAATACTCAATTGCAATTTTTCTCTCACTTTTGCTGGTGTCAAATTTATTTAGTAGGTTGGAAAGGTGCATTTTCATGTGACCTTTTTGAATTCCGGTTGTTACTAGAGATCTCAATGCTCCAAAGTTCTGAGCTAATCCCACTGATCCCATTATTCCCATTAACTCTTTGGAGGAGGGCTTTCCTAAAATATTATGTGCAATTTTCACAAGCGGGTGCAGATTGGTTACTCCACCAACTGTCCCAATAGCTATTGGAACCTTTAGTGAATATTTAAATACTCCATCCTTAATTATAGCATTTGAAAGACTTTTATATTTTCCAGAGTTTGACGCATATGCATGTGCTCCAGCTTCGATTGCCCTAAAGTCATTCCCAGTAGCTATAGCAACAGCGTCAATTCCATTCATTATGCCTTTATTATGGGTTACAGCCCGATAAGTATCATTATTTGCAATTTTAATTGCATTGACAATCCTTGACGAAAAATTTTTAATGCTGGGCTCCAGTTCATCAAGAGATTTTTTTTCACACTGAACTTCAACCTCAACAAGGCATTTAGGAACATAGTTGGATAAAATACTCATGTTAATATCAAAATTATCTTTACTTAATTTAATATTTTTAAATAGTTTAAATGAATTAGTCAAAGTTTCAGCAAATTTTTCCAAACATGTATTAATAAAGTTTGCTCCCATAGCGTCAGCAGTAGTAAAAGTTGCAAAAATTTGATAATAGTTATTTAATTCTTTTGTCTTATCAATAAGCTTAATTTCTTTAATGCCACCACCTCTTTTGTTCATTTTATCAGTAATTTTTTCAGTATTACTGAAAAAGAGAGGTTTTATCTTTCTAAAGTAGTTTGATAAATCTTTTTTATCACCGTTGAAAAAGAAGTGAACTTGACCACTTTTTTCATCATCAACAATTTTGTATCTAAACCCACCATTATTCATCCAAAATTTAGCCGATTTAGCTGCAGCTGCAACTACAGAACTTTCCTCAATTGTCATCGGAACGGCATAAATTTTATCGTTAATTAAAAAATTAGGAGCTATGGCAAATGGTAAGTAATAATTTGATATTGAGTTTTCTGAAAATTCATCATGAATTCTCTGAAGTTTTTTGTTGTTGTGCCAATATTGCTTGATAATTTTGGCGGATGAGAAGTCTTTATCTAGAAAATTTTCATGAATCCAATCAATTTTGTCCTTTTTACTTAACTTAGAAAAACCAGAAATTTTTTTTGACATTGTCTTAATTAACTATCTGCAAAGATAACATTCTAAAATGTAAATATATGATTGATTTTTATTCATAAATTAATTTTATTTGTTAAAATATAATACATTAGTATTCTAAATTAAATATTATGTCATCAAATCCATTTGAATTAAAAAAGGAAAAAACTTTATTTGGACATCCTGCAGGTCTCTACATTTTATTTTTTGTTGAGATGTGGGAAAGGTTTTCTTACTACGGAATGAGAGCAATATTAACTTTATTCCTTGCAGCTCCAATTTTAATGGATGATCCTCAATCGGGTTATGGCTGGACAAATGCAGAAACACTATCTTTTTATGGAACATATACTATGCTTGTTTATTTAATGTCAATCCCCGGAGGATGGGTAGCAGATAAATTTATTGGTCAAAAAAAGGCAGTTATGCTTGGTGGATTATTGCTGTGTTTTGGTCATGGGATTTTAGCCGTTGATGCAGAATGGGCATTTTTTACTGGTTTATTTTTAATAGTAGTTGGTGTTGGTTTCCTTAAACCAAATATTTCTACAATGGTTGGGGGATTATATAAAAAGGGTGATAATAAAAGAGATACTGGTTTTTACATATTTTATATGGGGATAAATATAGGGGCCTTCCTTGGAGCGCTAACTGTTGGTGCTGTAGCCGCAAAATATGGTTGGCACTATGGTTTTGGCCTAGCAGGAATTGGAATGGCTATCGGTCAACTAGTGTATATATATGGTCTAAAATACCTTGAAGGGGTCGGAGAATTCATTGGTAGTGACAAATCACCTGACAAAGAATCCATGAATAAACCTTTAACAAAAATTGAAAAGGATAGAATGCTTGTAATGTTTCTATCATTTATTATAATAATTGTTTTTTGGGGTGCATTTGAGCAAGCCGGAGGATTGATGAATTTATACACCGAGCAGAAAACGGATAGGACTCTTTCATTCTCTTTACCTTTTATTGGGAATGAAGTTCCTGCTGCAATTTTTCAATCTATTAATGCATTTTTTATAATAATTTTTGCAACATTGGTTGCATATTTTTGGACTCAATGGTCAAAAAAGGGAAAAGAGTCTTCATCACTTTTTAAAATGGCAGTTGGTTTAATTATAATGGCATTTGGATTTTTCTTCATGACAAAGGCTTCAACAGAAGTTGTTATGGAGGGTGATGAAGTGGTTCAGAAATCGGCGATGATATGGCTTGTATTGGCATACTTATTTCATACAATCGGGGAATTATGTGCTTCGCCGGTAGCATTGTCATTTATAACAAAACTTGCCCCTGTAAAATATGCTGCCTTCATGATGGGGGCATATTTTGCTGCAACTGGATTAGGAAATAAAGTTGCGGGATTTGTTGGACAGCTTTCAGAAGGCGCTGGTGAATTCCAAGTTTTTACAGGAATTGCTATTTTCTGCACTCTATTCGGAGTTTTGGTTTTAATGATTTTAAAACCGTTGAAAAGATTAACTCATGGTGCCGAGGAAATGGATAATTAATAATGAATAATACTGAACAATTTTTTAAAAAAACCGTAATAGGTCATCCAGCAACACTGTTTGTTTTATTTTTTACTGAGATGTGGGAGAGATTTTCTTATTATGGAATGAGGGCAATCTTAGTTATTTTTTTAACTGGTGTGATACTTGGTGATAATCCAGGTTGGGGGTGGAGCTCATCTTCTGCACTATCATTGCTTGGTACTTATGCTATGTTTGCTTATCTGGCTCCACTTGCTGGAGGTTGGTTAGGAGATAAAAAAATTGGATACAGAAAAGGTGTTGTAATCGGGGCTTTTTTGATGACTTTAGGTCATGCTTCAATGGCCATAGAAACACCTCTTTTTTTATATATTGGAATAACACTGCTTGTAATTGGCACTGGTTTTTTTAAACCAAATATAACTTCAATAATATCAAAAATTTATGAAGGCAGAGACGAAAAAAAAGATGGAGCTTTCAATATTTTTTACATGGGTGTCAACGCAGGTGCATTTTTAGGTATTATGTTATGTGGCTGGGTTGGTGAAAAACAAGGTTGGTCTTATGGATTTGGATTGGCTGGAATATTTATGTTTTTTGGTATGATTCAATTTTACCTTGCACAACCTTTATTTGGTAAAATTGGCGATGTTCCTAATAAGTCAAATGATATAAAAATTAAAGAAAAAATTGATGAAAAATTAAATCCATTTTTACCTGTTGATTATTTTCTAATTTTACTTTTTACTCTAAGTGCATTAATTTTCATAGTCAACGATCCATTAAGCAAAATCGGAGGAATAGAATTACTAAATTTTACTGCTTTAGGTATGGAAAATTCTTTATTTTTTGCACTCCTAGCATTTATATCATTTATTGTTTTACTGTTATTGAGAATTCCAAGATATGAACCTATAGTAAGAGATAGAATGGTGGTATTTACAATTTTTTGTGTTTTAACTGTTTTTTTCTGGGCTGCATTTGAACAAGGTGCAGGTTCTTTGCCCTTGTATACAAGAGACTTTACGGATAGATTTCTTGAAGGAAATTCAGCTCTAATATTTAAAATCATAGATATCTCTGTAACAGTCATCCCTTTATTGATAATAACATTTGTCTTAATGAGCTTATTTAATAAGACCTACAAAGAAATCCCGTTATCAAATGCTATATTAGGCTTTAGTTTTGTAATTATTTGGGGTATAATTATTTTTAAAATTTATTCAGAATTACAATCTAGCTCAACTGAAGTACCAATAACTTGGTTTGCAATTTTGAATTCCTTATTTATAATTGTTTTTGCACCTCTTTTTGCCAAGTGGTGGGATAGTATTTATAACCCCCCAGCTTCGGTAAAATATTTTCTTGGTTTAGCACTTTTAGGTATTGGATTTGGATTTTTAGCCTTTGGTGCTAGAAATGTACCCGCTGGAGCAGATAGTGCAAGTTTGAGTATGATTTGGTTGGTTTTGGCTTATCTATTTCATACGCTTGGCGAGTTGTGTTTATCACCAATGGGTCTTTCTTATTTAAGTAAATTAATTCCTGCTAGAATGATAGCCTTTATGTTTGGAGTTTATTATTTGTCCATAGCCATTGGAAATAAGTTAGCTCATTATGTTGGAGGAGACATTGATAGAATTACGCAAGAGTACAGTTTATCAGGTTTCTTTTTAATATTTACCATTATTCCCATAGGCCTGGGATTTTTTGCCTTAATTTTACACCCTTACATAAAAAGGGCAATGCATGGAATCAGATAAGTATTTAACTTTTTTTTAGAAATTTTCACTAAAAAATTATCAACTCTTTTATTACTTTTATATTTAGTAAATATTTATGAAAAGAAAAGTAATAATATATAGCTTACTATTTTTATTAATTCCATTATATGCTTATTCTCAAGAGATAAAATGGATATCTCTTGAAGATGCTGTCTATTTGCAAGAATCTTCGCCACGAAATATTATTATCGATGCATATACTAATTGGTGTGGACCGTGTAAACTCCTTGACAGAAATACGTTCAGTAATAAGGATGTAATCAATTATATTAATGAAAATTTTTATGCAGTAAAATTTAATGCTGAGGGAAATGATGTAATAAAGTTTAAAGGTTACACTTTTAAAAACCCCAACTATGACCCTGCAAAAGCAAACAGAAGAAATAGTTCACATGAATTATCTCAAGCTTTTAGAGTAAATGCATTTCCAACAATTTTATTTTTAGATAAATCATCTAATCTATTATATAGACTTAGAGGATATCAAACTCCCAAACAGCTCGAGGTCTACTTAAAACTCTTTAATGGAAATAACGATGATATTTATCAAGATCAAGAAGCTTTAAATAGTTTTTTTGAAAATTTCAACTACGAATTTGAATAATTATAAATTAATTTTGCAGCTCTATTGCTAGCGCCCTTTTTTCCTAAAATATTTCTCATTTTCATATAATAGGACTTTATTTGTTTATCTCCTTCTTTTGATAAAATATAAGACAATTCGTTGGTAATATTCTTTTTTGTCAGTTCTGATTGAATTAATTCTTTAACTACATGCTTGTTTAGAATTAAGTTTACCAAAGAAATAAATTTTAAATTTTTAATTAGAGTTTTTCCTATTAAATATGAAATCCAGCTAGATTCATAGCAAACTACTTGTGGAACATTTAAAATTGCTGCTTCTAGAGTAGCAGTTCCTGATGCAACAAGAGCAGCTTTTGATTCTTTTAAAATTTCGTACGTTTTATTTTCAACGATACTTACTCTGCTTTTGAATTTTTTTTCAATAAAGTTTTCATAATATTTTTTCTGGAAGGATGGGGCACCACAAATGATAAATTTATATTCTTTAAAAGATCCAATAACACTAAGCATTTTAGGGAGAATTTTATTTATCTCTTGCTCACGACTTCCAGGAAGCAGGGCGATAATATTCTCTCTTTTTTTATTAGATAAATTTTCCTTTAATGCATCAAGAAGTGGATGACCAACATAATTCACATCATATTCAAATGATTTGTAAAAATTCATTTCAAAGGGTAGAATTACATACATTTGATCAATTACATTTTTAATAGTTTTAATTCTGCTTTGTTTCCAAGCCCATATTTGTGGAGATATATAAAAGTGATTTTTATACTTTTTTTTCTTTGCCCATTTAGCAATTCTTAAATTAAACCCTGGAAAATCAATATAAATTATCAAATCAGGTTTATAATTAAGAATATCCTTTTTACAAAATGATAAATTTTTTAGTATTTTAAAAATATTAAGAAATACCTCAAAAAACCCCATGTAGGAATAGTCTTTGAAATGCTTAACTAAAAAACCAGTCTCTTTTTTGATTAGGTCACCACCCCAACATCTAAAATTAGCTGATTTATCAATTTTTTTAAGTTCCTTAATTAGATTTGAACCGTGAAGATCACCTGAGGCCTCGCCAGAAATTACGTAATATTTCAATTTAAATAATTTATAATTACAGTTAAGAATGCAGCAAATATTGTTGCAGCTAATATGCCTTTAGCTTTATTATCGTGATTATATTTTAGAAGTATAAAAAAAACAATAAGATTTGCAAGTGCACCCAAGCTTATGAGCTTTGTTAGGCTATTATCATTAATTGCTTTGTTACAGTAATATATTAATTCAGAAAAATTGATGGTTTTAAATAATACAATTATAGAAATTAATATGCCTAAGAAATTACATACTAGGCCAATGAAAAAACCAATTATAAAGTCTTTATTTTTCAATTTATTTTCCAGTTTCGAATTTTGGATAATTGATCATAACATGTCATGTCGTAAGTAACGGGTACAATGGAAACATATCCGTTTTTCAAAGCCCATTCATCAGTCTCATCGTTCTCTTCTTGATTTATAAAGTTTCCAGTAAGCCAATAATAATCTTTTCCAAGTGGACTAATTCTTTTGTCGTAATTATCTTTCCAATATCCTTTTGCTTGCCTACAAATTTTTATTCCCTTAAATTTTTTTATTCCGGACGGAAAATTAACATTTAGTATTAATTTTTCATCATGATTTTCTAAAACCATATTACATATTTTTTTCACATATTCTTCACAATATTCAAAGTTTGCATCCCAACTATAGTCTAGTAGTGAAAAACCAATTGATTTAATCCCTTCAATTCCTGCCTCAACTGCAGCACTCATTGTTCCAGAATAAATTACATTTATGGATGAGTTTGCACCATGGTTTATGCCTGAAACACAAAGGTCAGGCTTTTTTCTCAAGATTTGTCTAACAGCAAATTTAACACAATCTGCTGGGGTCCCAGAAATACTGTATTCAGTCTGAGGACCATTGTCTATATTTTCTTTTTTTACATGCAGTGTATCACTAATAGTAATCGCATGTCCCATGCCACTTTGAGGGCTGTCAGGGGCAACTACAACAACATCACCAATTTGATTCATTATTTTTATCAAAGTTCTTAGGCCTGGGGCTGTGATACCATCATCATTAGTAACTAAAATTAAAGGTTTTCCCATGATTAAATATATTAATTCAAAATTACATAATTATTTATTTTTTTACTTTAACAAAAAATTATCAACTGATCTAAAAAAATTTATTTGTATTTAATTAAATTTATACATCTATGAAGAAAAAAATATCATTTCTGTTATTAGCATTTATTCTTTCAATTGCGTCTTGCAGTTTTATATCAAAAAATTTCGACACAAGTGATAGAGATAAGCTTGTAATTCAACTAATAACCTATATGTTGGAAGAAGCCCATTATCTAGATAAAAAAATTGATGATAACTTTTCTTCAAGTGTATTTGAAAATTTTATTGAGAATTTAGATCCATACAAAAGATATTTTTATTTGACAGATATTGAAGAATTTCAGTTTTATAAAACTTCCATTGACGATTTTTTCAAGGAACCTAGTTTAGATTTTTTTGAATTAGTTTATAAAAGATACAAACAAAGAATAGGTGAGTCTAAATCTGTATATAAAGAAATTCTTAAGAAACCTTTCAATTTTAATATAGATGAAGAAATAGATTTAGATAATGATAATTTAGAATATGTCAAAAGTGAGTTTGAAATGAATGATAGGTGGAGAAAACTATTAAAGTTATACGTAATAGAAAACTACCATGATGACATTGAAGAAAATAAAAATAAGGAAAGTGATCAATTAAAAAGTTTTTCTGAAATTGAAAAATCTAACAGAGATAAAATTATGACTACAATGGATGAAAGTTTCAGATTCATTGAGGAAGAATTACAAAGAGATTATTGGTTCTCTATTTATATTAATTCCTTTGTTTCTGAATTTGATCCAAATTCCTCATACCTTGACCCTGAGTCTAGAGAAAGATTTGATGTTGATATGTCTGGAAATTATGCTGGAATAGGCGCGAGGCTTCAAAAAAAAGTTGATAAAATAGAGATAACTGAGGTCATCTCAGGTGGTCCTGCTTGGAGAGAAAATAAACTTACAAGTGGAGATATTATTCTGAAAGTTAGGCAGGAAAACGAGATTGAACCTGTGAGTATTTTAGGCATGAGATTAGCTGATGCTGTTAAATTAATTAAAGGTGAAAAAGGAACTAAAGTTTTTTTAACAATTAAGAAAGTTGATGGAACTGTTAATGAGGTTTCGATTAAAAGGGATATTGTCCTTTTGGAAGAGACATATATTAAGTCGTCACTAATTCAAAACAATGGAAGAAATTATGGTTTAATTAATATCCCTAAATTTTATATTGACTTTGATAATCAAAATAACAAAGATGCTGCTAAAGATTTACGTGAAGAGATTAAAAGATTGAAGAATATGAACATTAAAGGTCTTTTAGTTGATTTAAGAAATAATGGTGGAGGATCTTTAAAAACTGTTGTTGATATGGTTGGAATGTTCATTAAAAATGGACCTGTTGTTCAGGTGAAATATCCAGACAACGATAAGCAAATTTTATATGACAGAGATCGTTCTATTGAATGGGAGGGTCCACTTGTAATACTTGTGAATGAAAACTCAGCATCTGCTTCAGAGATCATGGCCGCGGCCCTTCAAGATTATAATAGAGCTATTGTAATTGGTGGAGATCAAACCTGGGGAAAGGGCACTGTTCAAAATGTTTATCCTTTAAATAGAATGGTAAGAGGAAATACAAATGGAGATTTGGGTGCTCTTAGATATACAACTCAAAAATACTACAGGATTAATGGTGGTTCAGTCCAGCTTGAAGGAGTTAAAAGTGATATTGTTGTTCCTTATAAATTTAGATATTTGGATTTTGGAGAAAAGGACTATGACAATCCCTTAAAGTGGGATGAAATTCAAAGTGCAGACTTTCAGTTGTGGGAAAGTAATTTTAGTTTTAAATCTGCGATAGATAGTAGTAAATCAAGAATTGAGTCTAATAAATATTTAACTATAATTGACAAAAATGCAAAATGGATCAAGAAAATAAGAGATGATAAATCAGTAAATTTAAATTATAAAACGTACAAAAATGATCTGAAAATTAATAACGAAAAATTAGAACAACTAATATCTATTGACTCATTTTCATCTGAATACCAATTTGCATCACTGCCATATGAGTTAAATCTTATCAAAAATGATTCTGTTTTAGGTCAAAAAAGAAATAGATGGCATAAGATTTTAAGTAAGGATATATATATAGACGAAGCATTACATGTTTTAAACGATTTGCTGGATTCTAATGTACAATAATGTTTTTTCAAAATTTTTTGATTTTAAAAAGAATTTATTTGGAATATTAAGTCTTCTTTACATCACTTTTATATTTTTTATTTCGATTTTTACCTATTTTATTGCCCCTGACAGTTCTTCAAATTCAAATAATATGAATGTTTCAATTCATTCAAAAGAACCAGGATTTAAAATTGATATTTTGGAAATAGATGAAGATACTACAAGTCAGAGTTTTTTTGACTTATTTCTCTTTGGTTCAAAAAAAAAAATTAATCAAATTCCAGTTTCCTATTATAAAATTGAAAAAAACCGTATACTTTTTAGAGAATTTAATTCAAATCAGGATAAATTAAAGGAAATTCCATTTAATAATACAAAGGTTTACTCTAAAACATTTCTATTAGGTACTGATAAATTTGGAAGAGATGTATTAAGTAGAATAATTGTTGGTTCTAGGATTTCATTTTACATTGGTTTTGTTTCAGTTTTTATCTCATTAGTCATTGGTGTTTTTCTTGGATCTTTGGCTGGTTATTATTCTGGTATTATCGATACAATAATAATGTGGATTGTTAATATAGTTTGGTCAATACCAACTTTATTATTGGTTATTGCTATATCTCTTGCTCTTGGGAAGGGAGTATGGCAGGTGTTTTTAGCTGTAGGTTTAACAATGTGGGTTGAAGTTGCTAGACTAGTAAGAGGACAAGTAAAGCAATACAAGGAAAGAAAATTTGTTGTAGCAGCTAAGGTAATTGGTTTGAGTGATATGAAAATTATTTTTAGACACATTATCCCTAATTTAACCTCATCACTTATTGTAATTTCTGCCACTAATTTTGCAGCTTCTATACTTATAGAAAGTGGTTTAAGTTTTCTGGGAATTGGTGTTCAGCCTCCAATGTCAAGCTGGGGACTGATGATTAAGGACCATTATAATTATATAATATTAGGCAAGGCATATCTAGCAATTATACCAGGGTTGTGTATAATGCTTTTAGTCTCATCATTTATGATTTTAGGAAATTCCATAGAAAGATTATACAACAAAAAATATGCTTAGTCAGCAGGTGGGAATTGTAATAAAATTTTTGAAACCATTGATTTAATTATTTCATTTTTCTTTGAAATATTATCACTATTTAGATACCCTTTTCCAATTCCTTGCCAAATCAGTTCATTATTTTTAAAATCAATAAAATCAATAAATAGCACACCCTCGTTGTAAGAGAATGAATTTAGGTACCAACTACTTGAGTAATGTCCCATCCCTCCGAAACCAACTCCATATCCGTAATAATTATTTGTTGGGTAATAGTCTATTTTTTTATTTGTTTTATTGTAAAAATTAACAATTATATCAGGTTCGATAGAGCTTTTCCTTAGGCCTTTATTGTAAAGCTCAACATCAATAGCCTTAAGAATTCTTTTTTTATCAATATCATTTAACTCAGCCTTATCAATTCCACTTTTTGAAAAGGCATATGTTTTTATATTTTTGAAATCAAAGTTAGTTTTGTAATCAGTTGCCACTCTGATTGAGCTACAAGAATAAATCACAACAACACAGGTTAGTAATATCAATTTTTTCATTATATATCTTTTAAAAGTTTTTCATCAACAAAATTAGGTAAAGTTACTTTAAGAAGCTTATTCCTTTTCATAGCTCTTTTAATTTGATTTATTGCACCCTTATTTCTTGCCCAATTTCTTCTTGCTACTCCATTATTAACATCCCAAAACAACATTGACTCAATATTTCTTTCACTTTGCTCTGATCCATCAATATACATGCCAAATCCACCGTTTATTACCTCACCCCATCCAACACCACCACCATTATGGATACTGACCCAAGTAGCTCCTCTAAAGCTATCACCAATTACGTTTTGAATGGCCATATCAGCTGTAAATTCTGAGCCATCGTAGATATTTGATGTTTCTCTGAAGGGAGAATCTGTTCCAGAGACATCGTGATGATCCCTTCCTAGTACAATTGGACCTATTTTTTTTTCCCTAATTGCTTTATTAAATGCTTTTGCAATTTGAATTCTTCCATTGGAGTTTGCATATAGTATTCTAGCTTTAGATCCTACAACCATCTGATTATCTTTAGCTGCCTTTATCCAACTTATATTATCTTCCATTTGTTGTTTTACTTCTTTGTCAGCATCAATTAATAATCCCTCTAATACATTGCAAGCAATTTTATCGGAGATTTCCAAATCTCTGCTTTTTCCACTTGTACAAATCCATCTGAAAGGACCAAAACCAAAGTCAAAACACATTGGACCCATTATATCTTGAACATAACTTGGATATTTAAAATTACCATTATCATCAGTTATATCAGCATCTGCTTTTGATGATTCAAGTAAAAAAGCATTTCCATAGTCAAAGAAATAGGTACCCTTTTCCGCATGTTTATTAATAATATTTACATGTCTAACCAATGATTTTTTAACTTCTTCTTTAAACTTTTCTTGGTTATTTTTTATAAGTTTATTGGATTCTTCAAAAGATAGACCTATGGGATAATATCCACCAGAGTAGGGATTATGAAGTGATGTTTGGTCACTTCCTATATCAACACAAATTTCATTATCATAAAATGCCTCCCAAACTTCAATAATGTTCCCTTTATAAGCAATTGAAACAATTTCATCATTTAATTTTGCATTTTTTACTCTTTTTATTAGAAGATTAATATTATCAATAACCTCATCGACCCAATTTTGTGAGTATCTAGTACTTATTGCTTTTTCATTTATTTCTGCACAAACAGTAATACAACCACAAATATTACCTGCTTTTGGTTGGGCGCCACTCATTCCTCCTAACCCAGATGTTAAAAAAACTTTTCCTTTGGGATTTTTTTTAATTTTTCGAAATGCATTTAAAATGGTGATGGTAGTACCATGAACAATTCCCTGTGGACCAATATACATGTAGCTGCCGGCAGTCATTTGACCATATTGAGTAACGCCAAGCGCATTAAATTTTTCTAAGTCAATTTTTTTTGAATAATTAGGTATCATCATACCATTGGTAACCACAACTCTGGGGGCATTTTTATTTGAAGGGAATAAGCCAAGGGGGTGACCAGAGTATATTGCTAAAGTCTGCTCATTATTCATTTCAGAAAGATACTTCATACATAATAAGTATTGAGCCCAGTTTTGAAATACAGATCCGTTACCACCATATGTAATCAATTCATGAGGATGTTGAGCAACATTTTTGTCTAAATTATTTTGAATCATCATCATTATACTTGCTGCTTCTTTTGTATTACAAGGATACTCGTCGATTGGTCGAGCAAACATTTCATAGTCAGGTCTGTATCTATACATATAGATTCTACCATAATTATTCAATTCATTGTAAAAATCTTGGATGAGATCTTTATGCTGATATTTTTCAAAGTATCTTAATGCATTTTTTATGGCAAGTTTTTTTTCACTTGCAGATAAGATATCTTCACGAGTAGGAGCATGATTCACTGAAAAATCAAAAGGTTTTTTTTCTGGTATTTTTTTTGGAATACCAGCTTTAATAGCTTCTTTAAAATTCATTTTAGTCAATAACGTCAATTAGCTTACAATTACAAATATAAAACATACAAATACAATAATATATTATCAAAGTCAGTACCAAAACTATTTATATTAAAAAGAATTTAATTTATCTTTGAGTTTAAATGTTTACTATGAGAACTTTCTTTTATTTACTGATTATTTCTGGTATTTTAAATTCATGTATTTCAAAAAAAATAATTATTAATAATGAAGCAAATATTGTTAAGAATATTTCCCTGAGTAACGAAGAAAATATTGAAAAACAAAATAATGTTGAAAATCCTGAAATTTCCAACACATCTGAATATATTGAGTATTTTAAAGATATTGCTATGCAGGAAATGATAGATTATGGAATCCCTGCTAGCATCACCCTTGCACAGGGTATTCTTGAGTCAGGATCTGGGAGGGGAAGACTTGCTATTGAAGCTAATAACCATTTTGGAATTAAATGCCATAAATGGGATGGTGATAAAATTTTTCACGATGATGATAAAAAAAATGAATGTTTTAGAAAATATAAAAATCCACAAACCTCATTCAGAGATCATTCTGTTTTTTTAACTACACGAAGCAGATATGAATTTTTATTCGATTTTAAAATTGATGATTATGTATCTTGGTCAGAGGGATTGAAAAAAGCTGGCTATGCTACCGACCCTAATTATCCTCAAAAACTAATTAATATCATTGAAAGATATAAGTTATATGAGTATGATAAAATAGTTGTAAACAAAAACAGAAAAAAATAATCAAGTCATCAACGTTTTGGTGTAATCAATGTAGTGGACCAGTGAGGATTGTTTGATTAAAGCCTGAACCAAAACAATGTTGATGGACTTGAATATTAAAGTAAAAGTAAATTAAATTACAATGCTGTAAACCAAAATAGTCAATAACAAATCAACATTTGTTTGTTAATAAAATTTATTTAGATTTTATCTAAAGAAACTAAAAGTATACCACTGTTTCCATTCCAATTTTCTTCTGCTCTAAATCCATTATCACTACAAATTTTTTTAACTAGTAGTTTCATTTTATAGCTATTTCCTGTGATTATTTCGAAGTCATCAGAACCTTCATTATAGTTGTTAATTATCCAGTTTGGAAGGATATCTTCAACTTGATTGTAGGTGAGGCCATGTAAATCAATTGAACGCAAAATCAACTAATTATCTGATCTTATTTCTAACGGAAACAAGTTTTTTATATTCTGCAGGCGAGAGTAGCTTTAGAAAAATCTCTTTGTTTTCAGATTTAATTAACTCGTTGATGTTTACCTCTGAAGAATTATTTGTCACGGAGGAACTTGCTTTTTTATATATAGAATAAATAACCCTACTTACAAAATTTATTTTTTCTTCATCAAAACCTATGTCTTCAAATAATTGGTAGTTGAGAGTTTTAACTTCAGCAATTGAATTATATTCAGTGAGATTGGAAGAATTTATTTTAAAAATACAAACTAATGTGATTATTAAGCTGAGTATAAATTTTTTCATTTTCAAGATTTTTTAAATATAACTAATTTATTTTTGATATAAATATTTCATCACCAATTTTTTCGACCTTTATTATTTTACTTTTTCTCATGGATTTAATTGATTTATCCCAAGCTTTATTGCTTAATTTGACTTTATTTTTAATGTCATTTAATAATAATTCCTTCTCCTCCAAATGGTCATAAATTATTTTTTCATTTTCACTCAAAACTCTAGTTGTTTTTTCTGGTCTCATTTGGGGAAAAAATAAAACTTCTTGAATTGATGAATTATTTGTTAATAGCATAACTAATCGGTCAATGCCAATACCAATGCCAGAGGTTGGTGGCATTCCATATTCTAGCGCCCTTAAATAATCATAATCGATAAATTCACCAGCTTCTTTATCTCCTTTTTTCGAAAGTTCAAGTTGTTCTTCAAATCTGATTTTCTGATCAATTGGATCGTTTAATTCACTATATGCATTTGCAATTTCTTGACCATTTATTATTAACTCAAATCTTTCTGTCAAGCCAGGTTTATTTCTATGTTTTTTTGTTAAGGGGCTCATTTCCTTGGGGTAGTCTGTGATAAAGGTGGGCTGAATGAGTTTATCTTCACAGTATTTGGCAAAAATAGCATCAATAATTTTACCTTTACCCATAGTTTCATCAACATCTACATTTAGTTTATTAGCTGTATTTTTAATTTTTTCAAAATTCATTTCTGAAATATCAATACCAGTAAATTTTTCAATTGCATCATAAATTGTTAGGCGTTGAAATGGAGCCTTCAGATTAATTATCTTTCCATTGTAGCTTATCTCAGTACTACCATTACAATCAATTGCTATTTTTTCGAAAAGTGACTCTGTCAATTCCATCATCCAGTTATAGTCTTTGTATGCAACATAAAGCTCAAGAATAGTAAATTCTGGATTATGTGTCCTATCCATTCCTTCATTTCGAAAGTCCTTAGCAAATTCATATACACCTTCAAAACCTCCAACTATAAGTCTTTTGAGGTATAATTCATTCGCAATTCTTAGATAAAGGGGAATATTTAATGCATTATGATGTGTCAAAAAAGGCCTTGCATTTGCTCCACCCGGAATTGGTTGTAATATTGGTGTCTCAACTTCTAGATATTCTTTCTCATTTAGAAATCTTCTTATCGAATTGGTTATAAAAGTTCTTTTAATAAAGGTGTTTTTAACGTTTGAGTTAACTATTAAATCTACATACCTCTGTCTGTATCTAAGCTCAGGGTCATTAAATTGATCGTATAAGTTTCCGGATGAATCCTCTTTGGGTAATGGTAGTGGGTGTAAAGATTTAGATAATAGTTTAAAATTCTTTACAAGTATAGTTTTCTCTCCGACCTTAGTTTTAAATAATGTGCCCTCAACACCAATTATATCACCTATGTCTAAAAGTTTCTTGTAAAAATCGTTGTAGTGACTTTTATCTTCATTTGGGCAAATTTCATCTCGATTAAAATATAGCTGAATTTTCCCTTTACTGTCTAAAAGTTCAGCAAAGCTGGCATTTCCCTGAATTCGTCTGGACATCAGTCTACCTGCAACCATAACCTTTTTACCAATTTCAAATTTAGATTTAATATCGGTGGAATAGTTTGTAAAAGGATAAAGCTCTGCAGGATAGGGTTCAATTCCAAGCTCAATTATTTTTTTTAATTTTTCCCTTCTAATTTTTTGCTGTTCGCTGAGTTGCATTTGAAATAAAGTTATACAAATATACTTTTAATAAATTTAAATTTATTTTAGTGATATTTAAAAAATTAAATATAATTATATTTAATAAATTTATTTGGTTTAATTTTCGTGAATAAAGAGATAAAGTTAATTGATTTAGGGCTTTTGGATTATAAAAAAGCATGGGATTTTCAAGAAAAATTATTTCAAGAAATAATTGAAATAAAAAAGATTAATAGAAAAAATTCAACAAATTTAAAAACCCCTAATTACCTTGTTTTTGTAGAACACCCAAATGTTTTCACTATGGGAAAAAATGGGGATTTATCCAACCTACTTGTAAGTGAACAAAAAATAAGAGAAAAAAATGCTTCATTTTATAAAATCAACAGAGGGGGTGATATAACTTTTCATGGGCCAGGACAAATAGTAGGTTACCCTATTTTAGACTTGGAAAATTTTTTTACAGACATTCATAAATATCTTAGAATGCTTGAAGAAGTAATTATTTTAACATTAAAAAAATATCAAATTAACGCATTAAGAAATAAGGGTAATACAGGTGTCTGGCTAGATATTTCAACTGGGCAAAGTAAAAAAATATGCGCTATGGGTGTTAGGGCTAGTCGCTGGGTGACAATGCATGGATTTGCTTTAAATGTAAATATTGATCTTGATTTTTTTAAGCTTATTAATCCATGTGGATTAGTAAACTCTGACGTAACATCAATGAGTAAAGAATTAAATCAAGATAAAATTAATGTTAATGAAGTAAAAGGAAATATTAAACAAAATTTTCAAAATATCTTTGGCTGTAACTTTATATAGAGTCCCTGTAAATCCTTACAGTTTTATCGCTGAGTAAAGCTGCATATTTGACAAAACCCTCATCAAAAGTGATTTCAGAAACAGATTTAATTTTTTTTGGAAAACCTCTTAATAGGTTCAATTTTTCGTCAAACAAATAAAAAATACCATTTTGTGAATCGAAAACTTTTATGAAAGAATTTTCTTTTGTTATATAAGCCTCTAAACTTTGATATGTTCCAAATTTTAGTTCATTTGTATAAACATTATTAGAAATTATGTTCCGCTCTAAATAATATAAATCATCGCCCGTCGAGGTTATTAAAAAATTATTATTAAAACTTTTGTTTTCAAACACATTACCTTCCAAATCAATACTTGTAACTTTATTATTTTTTTCAGTTGTATACAACATATATTTATGCTCAAAAATTTCACTTTTTGAAATACTTATACTTCTTTTCGGTATTATTCTTTTTTCACCTTTCCTATTAAGAATTTTTAATTCATTTGAAGTTTTAAACACTATTATATCTTTACCAAAAATTCTAAAGTGCTTAGGGTTTGTAATAATTTGATTTTCTCCGATATATTGAAACCCCTTAATAATATTCCCCAACTTATCAAGCATCATTAGTTTATTTCCTTGGGTTAATAAAATTCTGTAATTTCTATTATTATCATAATCAAATAATGATAATTTGCTAGTAATTTTGTCACTGAATTTTTTGGGAAAATTTATTAAATTATTACCCTCCATATCAATCAAATGTAATTCACTATTTGTATTAAATATGTATTGATATTTTCCGTCGCCATAAATATCAATTTGTTGTATGACATCAACTATTTTACCGTTTATTTTTTTGCTCCACTCAACTTGACCCAAATGATTAATAAGTTGTAGGTAATTTTCATTGTCTTGAATTAAATATTCATTTTTATTATTTGTCATATTTCTAACTAAAATTGGGCCAAGAACTATTGGTCTTTCGGTTATAATTTCAAAACTGTAATCTGTTTTTTTCTTTTTTCTTTTGGCAACTATGCCATTCAATAGTGTAATATTTTCGATTGATTTTAATTGAAATAGTTTGAAATAGTTAGATAGTTCGTTAGAGTCAGATAAAAAATCGGAGTTTATAATTTTAATTTCTTTAGAAATATTTGAATTTGAAAAATCACTGTTTTGCATATAGTTCTTGTCAATATTAAAAAAGAAATTTTTTTCAATCTGTTTCAATTTTTCTATACTGTTATTTTCATTATTTTCATCATTTATAATAATCTTACTATCATAAACTCCATTAAAAGTTACTGTGTTTGAGTTTGATTCAATATTTAAAAGTAAATTTCCTACGTTATCATCTATTTTTAAATTAAAAAGCTTAAACAGAATTTCATTTGTTAGAGAATTATCAAAAATAAGACTAAAGTTCTTGTTATTTTTATCCAATTTTTTTGATTTGTGGAAAAGTTCATTATAGCCAACTTTATTTTCGTCAGTTATTGGTAAAGAGCTTAATATTTTATAATCTTTAAACTCATATATATTTGTGTTTACAGTGTCACCAAGAATACCTTTGAAAATTATGTTGAAGTCCAATGTTTTATTAAAACTTATTATGGTTTTATTTCTAGACTCTAATTTTTCAATTAGCTTATAAAATGTTGAAATTATTTCATTTGACTTTATTAAATCACTCAAGAATAAATTACTTTTTATTGAGCTTTTAAATTTTTCTAGATTATTAATATTAATTATGATTGCTGGATCTTCATGTAAGAAGCTTTCAATGGATTTTGGCTCATTCTCAATATTTTGGCATGAAAATGATAAAACTGCGAGTAAAGAAAAAATATATTTAATCACCTTACTAAATTAAATATCCATTTTTAATTGTTTGTCATAAAGACTAAAAGTTTTTCTATGAAATTTTGTTATCCCTATTTTTTTAATGGCTTCCCTGTGTGATTTGGTAGGGTATCCTTTATTTTTTTTCCATAAATAATTAGGATATTTTTTGTCAAGTTTAATCATAAAATCGTCTCTGAAATCCTTTGCTAGAATTGAAGCTGCAGCAATACTTAAATATTTGTCATCTCCTTTGATTATTGTTTTGTGAGGTATGTCCTTATATGCCTTAAATTTATTTCCGTCAACTATTATAAATTCTGGCTTTATATCAATTTTGTCCAAGCACTTGTGCATTGCTAATATTGATGAGTTTAAAATGTTTATTTCGTCAATTTTTTTTGAATTTATATTTTTGATTGAATATGCAACACAGTTTTTTTTGATAATATTGGCAAGTTCTTTTCTGTTTTTCCAATTTAATTTTTTAGAATCTTTTACGTTATAATTTTTAAATTTTTTTGGTAGTATTACTGCTGCAGCTGTTACAGGCCCGGCCAGACAACCCCTTCCAGCTTCATCCACCCCACATTCTAAATTAAAACCGCTAAAGTTCTGTAATAACATAAAAAAAATTGTTAATTGTGATCATTAATTATTTTGTAAAAGATTTTGTTACGATATTCGTCATAATGAAAAATCTGATTGCAATTCTGTTAATACTTATTGGAACAAATAAGATTTATTCCCAAGATAATCAAATACCACCACCAATTGACAAAAAGACAATTGAAAATAACATTCAACTAAATTCCGTACAGAACGATACTAACGTTTTCAATGGTAAAAATAATATATCATTTCCCAAAGCCAGCATCAAAGACTATTTAATAATTTCTAAGGATTTTGATACAGTTTCAGTTGATACTTCTCTAAACATTAAAAAATACTATAAAATGAATTATTTGAGAAAAGACGATTTCAAATTAATTCCATTTTCAAACACTGGCCAGGGGTTCAATAACTTAACATATTTCCCAAAAAATAGTTTGGGTACTGATTTTTTAGCAAGTAATAAGTTACCTGGATTTGAGGAATTTGATGAAGTTAGTTATTATTACACTCCAACACCCTTTAGTGAACTAATGTATCGATCTGTTTTTGAGCAAGGTCAAATCTTGGATGCTATTTTCACTGTCAATACTTCAGAAAAATTAAATTTTTCAATTTCAAGAAAAGGTCTTAGATCTCTTGGTAATTATCAAAACTATATTTCAAATTCATCAAATTTTAAAGTAACTACAAATTATATTTCAGAGAATGACAAGTTTGGCTTTAGAGCACATTACTCCAGTCAAAAGCTGTATGGTGAACAAAACGGAGGAATTTCAGAATTAGACATAAATAATTTTGAAAATGGAAATTCTCAATTTTTGGATAGAGGTGTTTTTGATCCGCAATTTGAAAATGCTCACAATGAGCTAATTGGTAAGAGGTTTTATTTTGACAGCTTTTTTCATCTCAAAAGAAAGGATTCGACTAATAATCTTGGAATTAAAATTTACAACAGTTTTTTTGTTCAGAAAAAATTTTACAAATATCAACAAAGTTCTCCCGTAGATTTTTTTGGTTCAGCATATGAATCTCAAGAAATTAATGATAAGATTCATTTAAACCAGATCGATTTTGAGTTGGGAGCAAATGTTAGTTTAGAAAAACTTGGTGAATTTTTACTGGCATTGAGATCAATGGACGATAAATACCGAACAGAAAACTATCAACTAGCAGATTTTCAGATTCCATATAATATTAAGTCCTCATCAACTTTTTTAAAATTTGAATATTTGGTAACTCTAAAATTTGCCGATATTAAAATTAAAAGCTCAAGTTCCATAGCTGGAAATACAAAAGTCAGTAAAACAGACTTAACAATTAAGCATAATTTTAAAAATAAAAATAATATACAATTAAAACTTAATACAAACAATTATCCATCTAGCTATGCATCCAGGGCATTTTCTAGTAATTACGAAAATTATAATTGGAGGAATAACTTTAAGAATATTAGATCTAACAGCATAAATCTTAAGTTGGAATTAAATAATATTTTTAATTTGAATTTCAATTTTACTGGACTAGAAAATTTTGTTTTGTTTGAAAGAATTTTATCACAATCATCAGATGATATACTTACAGTTGGTCATAGGCAATTAAGTGATAAGATTAACTTAATTTCCGTTGAATTAAGCAGAGATTTTATTTTTGGTGATTTTACCCTTGACTCAAAAATTTTACTACAAAAAAACCTTTCTGATCAAGGAGTAAATATTCCCAACTTTTTATCTAGAAATAGTATATATTACTCAACTTACCTGTTTGATCGTGCATTATTTTTACAGACTGGATTGGGTGTTAAATACTTTTCAAAGTATTACATGAGCGGCTATGACCCAATAACATCTCAACTATTTAATCAGAACCAAAAAAAAATAGGTAACTTTCCAATACTTGATTTTTTTATTAATGCAAAAATTCAACAAACAAGAATATATTTCAAATTTGAACACTTTAATTCCTCGCTAACAGGTTATAATTTTTATTCTGCTCCTAATTACCCATTCAGAGATTTTTCCTTTAGATTTGGCTTAGTCTGGAATTTTTTCTCTTAATTTTTGTTTTAGACACATGATGTTAAAAAAAATTCCCTGAAAAATATCTGAAAAATATTTTGTACATCTTAAAAAGATACTATATTTGCACCCGCTATATAGATTACCCTGTTAGTAACTTTAGTTTTTTGTTACTTTTTTTTTACAGTTTTAATCTTTAAAGTTTTAAAAAGGTTTATATATTTAACCTTGCTTTACAGCAAAAAATATAAATGTTCATTAAAATATTGAAATTGATTGACAGCGTAAACTAAATTTAATTTAGTTACAGAGAATAAAACCATCATGAGCAGATAGAAATTAATTTCTTTAGTTGTTAAATTTTTTAAAATTTTACAATGAAGAGTTTGATCCTGGCTCAGGATGAACGCTAGCGGCAGGCCTAATACATGCAAGTCGAGGGGTAACAGGAAGTGCT
>MDTD01054723.1_pt1 | contig 28918 bp, 28 predicted proteins | sample 811221 | NCBI WGS metagenome assembly MDTD01 (sample SAMN05326646, study PRJNA326480) | marine metagenome | isolation source: seawater | place: Pacific Ocean: South West | collected 2011 | reverse complement strand
TTATAAATTTATTTTCAACATATTGGTTAATATTTAAACTAATAACTATACATTTATTTTTTTTTATAATTTCAAATATTTGATCATAATTAGAATTAACACTTTTACCTTGACCTAAAATCATTATATTTCTATCTATACACCAAGATTTTAATAATTTGGTTTTTTTCAATTTAAATGGTTTTTGTTTTAATTTTGTTATTATTTCAGAGTTATAAGAATAAATTTTTTTTATTTTACTTAAATTGAAAATTATATTTATGATTTCATCATGTTTATATCTGTTGTCAAATAAAAGCTCTTGTATATAAGACGGGTGAATATTTTTAATAGCAGCTAAATGATAATAAATTGAACTTCCCCATTTATATTTTTGCTTTAGTTTTTTGAAAAAACTATCAGTAAGAGAGTAAATTGGTTTTGTATTATATCTTTTAAAACCTAAATTTGATAACTCAGTAATCAAACTTTCAGTAGATGTATTTCCCGCACCCCTTCCCATCCCCATAATTGTACAATCCAAAAACGTTGCACCATTATTGAATGCTTCCAGAGTGTTTGCTAATGCATAACCACAATTATCATGCGCATGAATACCAAATTCATTATTCCAATATTTTTTTATATTTGAACAAATTTTTTTTACATCATTTGGCTTTAAAGAGCCAAATGAGTCCGCGAAATAAAAAGTTTTGATATTTTCTTTTTTCAAAAAAAATAAAAAATCTTTTAACTTAGATTCTGTAACTTTATGAACTTGCATTAAATTTATTATAATTTGATATCCCTGAGTCTTTAAATAATTGAGATGCTCAACAATATCAAAAATATGAGAGTAGTTTACAGCTATTCTTATTATAGATATCTTTGATTTTTTTTTTTTTAAAAAAATTTTTTTGGTTAATATTAATTTTTGGTCTTTAATTAAATCAGCACTATTAACCATTACAGAATATTTAACTTTATTTTTTAATCTTAGTGTTTTTATAAAATTATCCTCTGAAAATGCTAATTTACCAAAATCTGGATTTTTTTGAAAAAACCTAAAACCAATTTCTACAAAATCAATATTTGACTGATAAATATTTTTTAAATATTCTAATATTTGAGATTTAGAAAATTTCCAATTATTATAATAACCTCCATCTCTTAGGGTACAATCTAAAATTTTTAAATTCATTTTATTTTTTTTGACCAACTGTAAAATATTTTTAACCCATTTTCTAAACTTACTTTTGGTTGAAAATTAATATCCTTTTTAATTCTAGATATATCACTGTAACAACCTTTAAAATCTCCTGGTGTCCCTTCTAACTCATTAATTTGAATTTTTCTTTTTATTACTTTTGAAATTATTCTTAATAATTTTATTATTGAAGTTTTTTTACCAGTACCAATATTATAAATTTTATTTTTTAAATTTTTTTTTGTTGCTGTTTGATACCAAGCTTCAACTACATCATCGATAAAAATAAAATCTCTAAATCTTTTAAGACTACCTTTGACTTCAACTTTACTATTTTCTAAAGCCATATTTAAAAAAATATTTATCATACCTAAAGACTTATTTGTTGGATCTTGCCCTGGTCCAAAAATATTAAACATCCTCAATATTATCCAAGAAATTTTGTAATGATTAGCATAACATTGTATATAGCTTTCAGATGCTAATTTTGACACCGCATAAAGAGATTTTGCCTTACAAGGGTTATTTTCAGATAATTTTGGCTTTAAGTTATTTTCCTCATAAACATTAAATGTTGATGCGAATAATATTTTTTTAACTTTTCTTGTTTTTGCCCATCTTAAAATATTTAATGTTCCTAATATATTTACTTTTAAATCAAACTCTGGGTCACTAAATGATAAAGCTGCAGATGGTTGTCCTGCACAATGAAGTATTAAATCAACTTTATTTATTTCAAGTTTTTCTAAAGTTTTATAATTAGTTAAATCACAATTTACTTGTATTGCTTTTTTATTATTCAAACTGAACTTATTTTTTGATCTATCAAATATAAAGACTTTATGACCTTTATTTAAAAATTTTTTAGCTAAATTAGAGCCTAAAAAACCATTTCCACCTGTTATAACAACAATCATATATTTTTATTAATAACTTCCAAAAGTTTTTTCATATAAATAATTGGTCCACAAGTTATTAGAATACAATTTTTTAATAATCCTTGATAATTACTTTTGACATAAATTTTTTTGTTATATAGGGCTTTTGTAATCCTAAGATACTGGATTTGATTATTAAACTTGATCAGTAAACAGTTTGAAGATTTTCCGTAAACTTTAATTCCTTTAGCACTTAATTTTTTTTTAACAAATTCACGGCCACTAATTACTTTTTTAATATAATTTTTTACTTTTCTTATATTTTTTAAAAAATAAATTGCCACAGTGTCTGTCAGAAAATTACTTTCGTATGACAAACGATAAGATTCCAATAGATTTATGATTTTAGAATTTGAGATAATGTACCCTAATCTAATTGAGGGGAGACCAAAAGATTTTGAGAATGTTCTTAGAACAATCAAGTTATCAAAAATTTTACATAAACTCTTGGCTGATACTGCTCCATACATGTGGTAAGCCTCATCTATTACTACCAAACACTTGTAATATCGACAAAAGTTACAAATTTTTTTTAAATCTTTAATGCTTAAATTGTCTTCAATAGGTTGATTTGGATTGGGTATAAAAATAATTTTTGATCCCTTTTTTACAGACTCATATATTTTTTTTTTGTTTAATCTAAAATCCTGATTATACGTAATTTTAAATGCATTTATTTTATATATTTTTGAAAAAACACTATACATTGCATAAGAAGGTTCTAAATAAGATATTTTATCTTTTGGTTTGAGCATAGTTTCAAAAATAGTTTTTAAACTACCATCAATTCCTGAAGATAATAAAATATTTTCCTCTTTTAAATTAAGATATTTCGAAAGATATTTATAAATAACACTATGATCAGGATATTTTCCTAAATTATATTTAGGTGTATTTTTAAAAATTTTCTGAAGTATATCCCTTGGAAAATCCTCAACTCTTTCATTTCTATTTAATCGTAATCCTTTTTTTAAATCTCTATTCTCTAGAATTCTCAGTCGATTTATCAAGTTAAGACGATTAAAAATAAATTCTTTTTTCATAATATTCTTATATTAAGTAACTTTTTTTTTTAATAAAATATTCATCAAAGTATTTGTAATTTTTTTTATATGATTATTTGTTATTCCTGGGTGTAACGGTAAAGTAATAATTTTTTTTTGAATTTTTTCAGAGTTTGGAAAATATTTTTTGTCTAATTTATAGTAATCAAGATAATAACCTGGTTTATAATGGACACCAGTTTCAATTTTATTTTTTAATAATTTTTTCATTAAGTAATTTCTGTCGAATGATCTGTTTATTATTAAACAATATATATGAGGAACTTCTTTTTTATAGTTTCTGTCAAATGTAGTAACAAGATTTTTATGTTTTTTAAAAAATTGATCATATTTCTTGGCTAACGCTTTTCTCTTAAATGATAACTTTTTAAATCTTTTTAATTGTGATATCCCTATTGCAGCATTAATATCACTCATATGATATCTCCAGCCTTGCTCTTTTACATTATAATCCCATCTTTTTTTTCTTTTATATCTTAACTTTGTTTCATTTATTACACCCAAAGATCTGTATACTCTGGCTTTCCTAATAATTTCTTTATCTTTAGTAACTAAACATCCTCCCTCACCACTGGTAATATTTTTTATACCGTCAAAACTAAAACAATTTATGAATCCTTGAGATCCAATTTTTTTATTTTTATAAATTGAGCCAAAAGCATGTGCAGAATCTTCAATAACTTTTATTTTTTTTGACTTGGAAAATTTATATATATTTTTTAAATCGCATGGATGTCCACTAAAATGAACAGGTACAATTGCTTTAGTTTTTTTTGTAATTTTTTTTTTACGTCCTTTAAACTTATTGCTAAAGTTTCTTTATCAATATCACATAATACTGGTTTTGCACCTGTAGCTGATATTGCTTGATATGTTGCTACATATGTAATACACGGAACTAATATTTCATCTCCTTTTCCAATACCACATGATTGTATTGCAATTTGGAGTGCCGCAGTTCCTGAGTTAAAACAACAAACTTCTCTTTTAAAAAATTTTTTTAACATCTTTTCAAATTTTTCCACTTCTGGACCCATTCCTAAGTATTGATTTCTTAAAATTTTTTTTACAGCATCTATCTCACTGTTTGAAATTGAAGATTTTGAAACTTTAATCATTTAATTAGTTTTTCCAGGGAATTTTGTTATTTTTTATAATTGCCTCTAAATTCTCTTTATCTCTCTTAGTATCAATACTATACCAAAAACCCTCATGCTTAAACGCTTTGAGTTGTCTTTTTTTGGCTAGGCTCTCTAAAGGAAATTTTTCAAGCACTGTATTATTGGATTTAAGATATTTAAATATATTGCTGTTAAAAACAAAATAACCACCATTAATCCACCCATAATTTAGTTTTAATTTTTCTTTAAAAGACATAACAGTATTTTTTTTGATGTCTAATATTCCATATCTTGATAAAGGTCTTACTGCAGTTACAGTTGCAATTTTTTTATGTTTTAAATGGAATTTCTCCAACTTTTGTAAATTAATATTTGCTAAACCATCTCCATAAGTGACCATAAAATTTTCATTTTTTATTATTTTTGATAATTTTTTAATTCTTCCACCAGTCATAGTATTAATTCCTGTATGAATAAAATTAATTTTAATTTTTTTATCTTGATCTTTAAATTTATATAAATTGTTTCTCAATTTATATTTATTAAAAAATTTTTTTATTATATTTCCTTTATAACCAGTCAAAATATAAAATTCATTGTATAACTGATTAGAATAAATCTGAATTATATGTTCTATAATTGTTTTTCCAACGATCTCGATCATTGGCTTTGGTATTTTTTTTGTATACTCAGAAATTCTTGAACCTTTCCCCCCAGCTAAAATTACCACCTTCACAAATTTTCCTTTTTAATAACTTCATTTGGATTATGTTTCAAACTTGCAAAATTAATTATTTTACTTGTCTTGTTAACTAAGTTGACTATTTTAAACCAAATTTTTGGTTTTATTGTTAAAATTTCATTTCTATTTTCTGAAAGAATTTTTTTTTTGGTATGATTATTTTTTTTTAAAAAAAATTTTACTCTACCCTTTACCACAAAAACGTTTGAGGTCATTTTTTTGTGGTATATCCAACCTTTCGATGCTTTTATGTTTAAGGTAGTAATATATAGCTCTCCAAAACCATGATAAATTTTACTATCCTTATTTAAAATTTTATATACATTTCCTCGAGTATTTTTTTTTATTTTAAAACTACTTTTTGAAAAAGAAGACAATTTTTTTTTTTTAAAAATTCTTTTCATATCTTCAAAATTTGATCAAATCTACAAATAGATTTTCTTTTAAAATTTTTTTTTCCATATCCGTAATTACAGTAAATAAAATCTATACCAGCATTTTTTGCCGTTAATTTATCAATGAGTGTATCACCTACATAAACAAGATCTTTTTCTTTAGCTTTATATCTATTTAAAATTTGAAATATTTGATGCGGATTAGGCTTACTAAATTTTAGCGAAACCGGACATAAAACAAAATCAAATTTTAGTTTAAACTTTTTTAAAATTGCAAGTGTTCTTAATTTGTCCTTAGATGTTAAAATACCGATTATCTTCTTTTTCTTTTTAAGCAAATTAATTGTTTTAACAACATTGTTATAAAGAAATAATTTATTAAAATTTTTTTTCGAATAAAAAGAAAAAATTTTTTCAGCTCTTTTAACTTTTTTTTTTTTCGACTTTCAATTTTTTTAAAATTTCTTTAAAAGGAATACCTATTTCACAAAAATAACTTCTAAAGTTTACGTCTATATCTAATTCTCTTCTTACTGAATTCCATGCTAAATTCATATTCTTTTTTGAATTTAAAATTACCCCATCTAAATCAAATAAATATATCTTTTTAAAGCTTATCAAATCTTTTTTTTTTAATTTCATTTATCAAAAGAATTTTTTTTTATTATTAAAAATATACTCTGCAAAGTAAAAATCTTCTTTTTCGTCAATATCAATACCTTCAAATTTTTTTAAATCGAATAAAAAAACTTTTTTTCCTATTCTATTATTGAATTTTATATAATTTTTTTTTGAACTAATAAAAATAGCACTATTAATGTGATTTAATGGTTTTGTATCTTGAGTCCTGGGCCACATCAATTTAGGAGAACTATAATTTATTGGTTTATTATTTAACCAAAAGTAACCAAATAATTTTGTTACTGACATTAAAGAGTCTGCTTTATTAGATGTAACCATTTTTTTATATTTTAAAATGGCTTGATCATAAATTTTACTATCTACAAATGGTGACGTAACATGAGTCCATAAGATATGCCCATCTGGCATTATATCTATAGCATGTTTTAATAATTGATTATTTGTTGTTTTGTTAAGTGACAATGAGCTGTCTTGTCTATGATGTATAACTATTTTTCTTTTATTTAATCTCTTACAATAATTCATTATTTTTGTGTCATTTGTTGAAATATAAATTTTGTTTATTTCCTTTGATTTAAGTAATTGATTAATCTTTATCTCCAGCAAACCAAAATTAATATTTGCAAATCTTCTGATATTCTTATTTTTAACTCTAGAACTTTTTTTTCTACATGGTAAATAAACATTTACATTCATAATTTTAATTCTTTTTTTAATTCATCGTATTCTTTCATTTTCAATTTCATGAAATTGAGTGTCAAATTTGTTCTTTCTTTGATTCCAGCTGGTGTTAAAATATATCTTATGTTTTCAAGTTTATTTTTTTTTTTTTTAAAACTATTAAATTTAATTAATCCTTTTTTTTTTAACTCATTCATGCAGTAATTAATTTTGCCTAAGCTCAAATTTAACTCATTTGCTAATTTACGTTGAGTAATATCAGAATTGTTTTGAATTATTCTAAGTATCTTGAAATGTTTTTCATTAATGCTGTTCATTTTATGAACATAAATCACTTTATCTGTTAAAAATCAATGAATTTTATGAGATCAAGTATTTTTTTCTTTTTTAATATTATCCATTAAAATTTGGTATGTTTTTTTGAGAGTATTATTACTATTCAAGCAATAATCATCAGAATTAAAATTACTTTTATAAATCTTTTGATTTAGATTTTTTATCACAAAATTTTCAAATTCTTGATATGTAACTGCTTTAATATTTCTATAGTAATTTTCGTTAGGTAAATGGGCGGTATTCCTTGAGTAAGGATCTAAAAAAATAGTTGGTTTTTTGAGACTCATCATTTCAAAACCCATTGTTGATTGCCAAGTGCATATTATTTTAGAATTTGATGCATAATCATATGAATGAGATGAGTCATATTTAAAATTTTGATTATTCAAATCTTCAGGATGTTCGTCAACAAATTTTATTTTTGAACTTTCTAAAAAATTCGTAAACCTTTTGTTTTGTCTTAAACCATCTTTTCTGCGACCCTTAATACAAATATTAATATTTGGATATTTTTCATTTAGAAATTTTAACCAATTGAATTGTTCTATCCAATCATCCAAAAATTTAGAATGTGTATTTTGGAAGTAATTCATATTACTTGCAATATGTAACAAATCAAAATTTGGAATTTTCGACATTTTTTTTTTATTAAACTTAACTGAATTCATAAAAAGAGATCCTACTGGATAAATCTTCTCAAAATAACTTTGACACTTTAAATATTGTAGATGAGTTTTATTTCCTAACGAAAAAAAATAATCAGAATATGTATACATACCTGGACCATTTAATTGTGCAATATTTCTTTGAAATAACAAAGATTTGAAACCCCCGTGTTTTTTAAAAATGAAATTTTTAAGTGACGATGTAGTAAATTGTCTTTCCTGTAATAAATAATAACTGCAAGATTTGGAGAATAAACTTTCATATTTAATTATAGTTCTAATTAAAGAAAAAATAATATCCTGAAAATTACATTTATTAATCAATGACACATAAAATAGTTTGAATAGGAAATAAAAAATTTTAGTTTTTTTTCCTTTTAATGAATTTTCTAAATTTAAATATTTATATTTATCAAACAAGATATAGTTTGTATCTTGATTTAAATCTACTCTTGAGATTATCAAGTAGCTTTTAAATAATTTTAAAAAATCTTCAAACCTAAATGCCTCATCTCGGTGGCTTACATCATCTAAAATAATTTCATAGAAAGATTTTTTTTCTTTTATTTTCTTCTCAAAAATTAAAATCCAAAAATAAATTAAAATATTTTTAAAAAAACTTTTAACAATTGAATAAAGGCCAAATTTTGGAAAGAATTTTCCCTCAGAATTTTTAAAATTTTTTATTAAAAAACTTTTTACATCTTGTTCAAAAATTTCATTGGGTATTTGAAAATTAGATTCTAAATACTTAATTAATTTAAAGAAATGATCAAAATTATAAAATTCATTTATATAATCAGTTAGTGCTTTATTTTGTTTTTCAGGAGATAAATTTCTATCAATATTAAAATTATTAATATTTCTCATTTAGATCAGAAATTTGTAATTTTTCTTTCGAAAATAAGTAAACTTTATCACAATATTTTAGTGTTTTTTTATTATGAGTAATAACAATTATCGTTTTTTCCCCTTTTAAAAATTTCAAATTATTAAATATATTATCTTGTGTTTTTTCATCTAAAGCGCTTGATGGCTCATCTAATATCATTATTTCTCTATTTGCGTAGTGGCATCGTGCTAGTGCAAGTCTTTGTTTTTGACCTATTGATAAAGTAATTCCATTTTCACCAATCAAAGTTTTTTCTTTACTTTTTAGGCTTAAAACAAAACTTTCTAAATCAGAAAATTTTATAGACTCTTTTATTTTTTGATCATCAAAATCTTGTTTATCTTCCGAAAAAACAATATTTTCTTCCAATGAACCATCTATTACAATTGGCTCTTGACCTAAAAACGAAATTAAATTCTCAGGAATTAATTTATTTTTTTTTGAACTATACAAACTATATTCACCACTAGTTTGCTTTAATAAACCAATAATTATTCCAACTAAAGATGACTTACCTATCCCAGACTCTCCTGTGATACCAATAAATTCGTTTTTATTAATTTTTAGATTTACATCTTTAATTATATATTTTTCTGAGTTTTTATATTTAAATTCAATATTTTTAAGCTCTAAAAATTGAAATGGCTCTTTTAAGTTTTTTATTCTTTCATTATTTAATTTTTTTTCTCCATCATTTATTTGATTTAAATCACTAAATATAAACGATATAGATGGTTTGGAGTAATTAATTTCATTTAATGATAGATTAATCTGTATTAATCCTGGCAATAACCTCAATGCTGCAAATGAATATACTGATAAGGTTGCTATTATTTCATCACCACTAACATTAATTTGAGAAGAATACATAATATATAATAACCCAAAACTTATTATAAAAATTTCCAAAAAATGTTTTGGAAGAAAATTTATTTTCTGGGTATCTATATTCGCATTGGAAATCTTTTTGGAACCATCAATTAATTTATTTAAAAAAAAATTTTCTTTTTGAATTGCTTTAATCTCTTGAAAACCAGAAAATAAGGTTATTAGATTTGAATTAAGTATTTTTTCTCCATCTAAATTTTTCTTACCATTAGAAATTAATTTTTTTGAAAAAAATAAAAAATAAAGATAACCAAAAATTAACATTAAAAAAGAAATAATTATTGTTACCTCATAATTTAAATAAAATAGATAAATTAAAATTGAGGATAAAACTATTGTTTCACCAATTAGTTTGAGCAAAGCCTCGAAACCTTGCATGATACTTCTAGTATAATCTCTTATAGAAGTTATAATATTGACTTTTCCTTTATTTAAAAATTCCTCATATGGCATTTTAATATAAAAATCTGAAATTTTTTTTCTCAAAATAACTAACTTTTTCCAACAGTAATTAGTAATTACAATTTTTATGAAATAAGAAAATAAATTTTTAATAGTAAAACAAAATATTAAAAAAATACACAAAAAGGGAATTATATAATTTCTATCTAAACCCATTTGAGAATAAATTTTTTCAAAAAAAACCAATTCACCTGATAAGATGAACTTAATAAATGGATAAATGATTGAAATTGATAAAACCTCTAAAAAAGTAAGTATAACTAAAAGAAAAATTAAATAAAAAAAAGTCAAATATTTAAAATCAATAATAAATTTCAGGGAATTAATATATCTCTTCATATTTGGACATTTTAAAATGTATCAATAAAGTTTTTAATTTTTTTATTTTTCTTTCTAATGTAAAATTTTTTTAAAAAGTCATCATTTAATTTACTCACTTTTTTTTCTAAAATCATTTTATAAACATTTTTAAATTGATGAATATTGTAAACAAAGTGTACACGCTTTTTTAAAATTTTTAAAATATCAGAATATGGTAATTCTTTTTTATCCAAAAAAAGAATTATTTCTATTTCATAAAAAAGACATTCATATAAAGTTGTGCTTAATCTGTCTAATATAATCAATTTTGGTTTATATAAATTTATTGCTTTATAGGTCTTGATTTTTGAAATCAAAGTTTTTTTGTGATTTTGGTCTATATAATCTAAAATCGGATATTTAGTTTGCTCAATTACTTGTGGAATTTTTATAATTGTTTTCACTTTATTGCTTTTTAAATAATTATAAGCATTCTTTTGGAAATTAAATTGAATATATGGATTATTTTTGTTGGGATAGATTTCATTAACCCCACCAACAATAAATAAGACCACATTTTTTTTTAATTCAGTAATATGAATTTTTTTAATTTCATTTTTATAGTATTCACTTTTGAATGAACCAGAATCAATTATTTTTGAATTTTTTGTTTTATTACTAATGCCATAAGATAAATATTTATCACAAAAACTGAAGTCACTAAATTTATGTAAAAAATTATAATTTTGTAAATTATAAGACCCCCCATGTTGAATCCCATAAACTCGTATATTTTCTTTTCTAAAATATTCTACAATATTTGCAAGAATTGCATCTGGATCACAACACCAGCAAATATTTTTAATTCTATATTTTCTTCTCAATTTATTTAAAAAAAAAAGTGATTTAAAAACTTTTTTATCAATTATAAAAGTTTGATTAATTAAAAATTTTAAAAAAAATGAAGAAAACTTAAATTTGTTTTTTTTTATTATTTTTTGGTAATCTAAATTTACATAAGTTTTATTTGTTGTTTCAAAATTAATTTTATTAAGATTTATAAAATAATTCTGACTTAACTTATAAGGATAATAAAAAAAATCCCATAATGGTTCAAAAATGAGATTCTTCTTTGGAGAAAATATTAAAGCTTTAGATAAATTTTTTTTAAAATATAAAATTATTTGAGATACAGTTAACGAATTGAATTTATTTAAAAAATTTAAAAATTTTAAATAAACATTATTTGATGTAATAGTTTTCTCACAAATCTCAAGATTAATATTATTTAGCTTTAGTTCTTCCTGAAAAACTTTACTTGAAAAAAATCTAAATCTGAGGTTTCCAATTAAATAAATTTTTTTAATCTTAATTTTTTTACATAAAATATCTAAATTATAAATTATATTCTTGATAGAAGCGTATTCTAGAGATGTATAATATCTGTGACTGTTGAAAAAAATTTTTAAGTCTTTATTTATTTTAAGTTTATTAATATTTTTATCTTTATCAAGTATATTTAAAATTTTATGAAAATTAAGGAATTCTTTTTTTAATAAATCAAAATTCTTATCAAAATTCTTTTGGTTTCCTAAAAGAAATGATTTTATTCTCAATTTTTTTGATATGAGATTATGAACAGCAATACTGCTTGTTATGAATGTTATTTTACTTTTAAATAAAGATAAATTATTTTTTATGTAATTATAATCATCTATGTAAATATATTTCATTTAATCAAATTAAATATTGTAGAATTATGTCTTTTTTGCAAATCCGTAAATTGTGTACTTTCCACTTGGCTCATGTATTGATTTTATGTTTAGAATTCTAAAATTATTAAATTCAAAAAAAAGTTTCGTTGATTTCATTGAAAATCCTTGCAAATGCTCAATAAATAACTCCTCTCTATTTCTGCTAATATTTGATGCAATTTTTGCATCAGGCACCTCAAAATAAATATAACCACCTCTTTTCAGTAGACTAGACGCATCTTTTAAAAACAAATGAGGTTTTTCTATATGTTCCAAAACTTTATTCAAGGATATCATATCGAACTTTGATTTTAATTTAATATTTTTAAAGTCATCATTAATTACTTTTAAGAACAAATTTTTAATCAAATGTTTTTTTAAATTTTGATCTTTTTCGATACATGAGATATCGATATTTTTTTCTTTTAGTTTATATGGAAAAATTCCCGTTCCAGATCCAATGTCTAAAAATTTTTTATTTAATAATTTTTTCTTTTTACAAAATTTAAAAAATCTTTTTATTCTATAAAAATTATCTGATTTAACATTTGGTAAATCTTTTATTTTTAAAAAATTTTTTAATATATTATTTCCATAAGTAAATTTACTATAATTTTTGGCATATAAATTATCTAAATCAAAAGACATAATAGAATATAGGTGAAAACAATTTGTACACTCAATGTAGAATCTATCATAATTTTTTTTTTTAATGTTAAAATCTGTTTCTCTTTTTGGTTTTGTTTTATAATGGAATTTTAATGAAAATTTTTTATTATAACAAATTTGGCAATTCATCATTTAAATTAATTTTAATAATTTAAATTTAAGTTTTTCCTTTTTGCAATATAACTTAAATTCTTTCACCATTTTAAATTTAACAGCCATTAAGTAATTCTGCCCTTTTTTATTTTTGGTAATATAAACTCTCAAGCCATAATTTTTTAATCTTTTATTAAGCGAGGGAGATATATAATATCCCCAATTTTTTTTACATATTTCATAATTTGTGTTATTTTTATTTCCAATAAAGGAAACTTGTTCATCATCATTAAGTTGAATCTTTAATTTTTCAGTAATTATAATATCTCTATCGGAACCTACCGTCCACGATCTATTAATTTTTTTTAAAATCATCTAATTTTACCACTTCCAATTTTTAATCAAAAAATTTTTTATAACCCACTTTGTGTTTTTTTTACTCCAAATTTTTTTATTTCTATGTAGATTAGCTATATTAAAAAATTCTTTTTTATCTATACCAATAAAATCACAAAATTTATTAATTTCTTTAATCGGCAATTTAAAGCCTTTTCTTTTAATCAAATTTAGAGCTTTATTTCTTGTTATCTTTTTGTTTCTTATCTCTATTGATAAATTATCCCATTCCCTAGTAAATCCAAATTTATACCATTTCATAAAATGATGGATCGTAATTAAAAATTCATCATCAATATCAGCAAATTTGTAAAAGCCAGTCTTTGGAAACTTGGCTGATTTAAACCCAAATTTTTTAGAAATATTATAAACTTTTTTAGGTGACCACTCAAAAAAATATCCAAGAAAAATCTCTATAATTTTACTACTGTTTAACCTGCTGCTGCTCGGTAAACTATAGGGAAAGAGGTCTCTTTTTTTAAAATTCTTATTTGCCCAATAGTCAATCGATTTTCCTTCATTCACACCAAAAACTTTTCTCCATTTATTACTCATAAATTTACCCTTATATGATTTAGCACCTCCATATTCATAAGCTGAATTTTCTCCCCACAAAATTAAAGGTATATTTTTTTCTAATGCAATTTGTGTAGGAATTGCATGAATTGCTAAATGCATTGGTATAAGTGGATTACCAAATTCTTTAAAAGTTTGATAAATAAATTTTTTCTCAATATCTAAATTGATAGAAAAATCAACATGATCTACTCCAAGTTTGACTAAATTGTCCAGATTTTTTTTACCTAATTTGTTTCTAGCTGGTGATCTCCATGTAACACATAAAGGTTTAAGTCCATATTTTTTTGCAACTATAACCTGCCATGTGCTATCTTTTCCACCACTGACTGGAATAACGCAATCGTATATTCTATTTTTTTTTTTTATTTTTTTTACTAATTTTTTAAATTCATTTAGTCTTAATTTCCAATTTGTCTTTTTTGGATTTTTTTGACATGCACTACAAACACCATTGATATCAATCTTAAGGTTTGGTCTAGTGTCTGGCAACAAACAAGTTGTGCAATATTTCATAGTTTAAACATTGTGTTTTAAAAACAGTTGGACATTTAGAATATTAAACAAAAATTTACTCAAATAATTGGGTTTTGTTTTAGAGTTTATTATATTATATAATTTTTTTGTATTAACAAATTCATTCAAATATTCATCACGAATTAATTTTTTTAAAAATAATTTATTATTAAAATCAATTAAAGAATCAATAGAACAATTAAAACCTTTTTTCTTTTTATCATAAAGTACTTCATTATTAACAAAACTTTCTGAGGATTTTCTTAATAAAAACTTTGAAATTCCTTTTTTGATTTTATAACTTGGGTTTATTGAAAACATAAATTCTACTAAATTCCTATCTAAAAAAGGAGATCTATTTTCAATAGAACACTTCATTGCATTTAAATCCTCATTAGATAAAATTATAGGTGTAGTTTCATTAAGCAATTCATTTAATTTTCTATTCTGGTACAAATTATTAGAATATTTTTTTTCATCAAATTTCCATTTTAATGGTGAATTTAAATATTTATTAAACTCAAAAAATCTATCATATACATGTTCTCTAAAATTTTTGTCTTTTATATACAAATTTGAATTTCTAAAATATGGATTTCTAATGTTTGGTAAAATTGAATTTTTCCATTCAATTAACTCTGAATGATAAGTTTTTTTTGTTTTTTTAATCTCATTAAAATTAAGCAAAAAATGTTCATAATATCCAGAATATATTTCATCTGCAGCTGTGCCAGAAAGGGCAACTCTATAATTATCTCTTCTAATATTTTTCATTAGTAGATAATGTAAATATTGTGCAAGACTTGCTAAAGGAGAGTCATGATATTTAATTAAATCTGATAGTTGCTCTAAAAAATTTTTTTTATTTATATTAATTATTTTATTTTTACATTTTAAATCTTTAAGTAAAATTTTTATATTATTTATCTCATTATATCTTTCATCATTGTCAATAATTGAAAATGTTTTAATATTTAAGTTTAGTTTTTTTATACAATAGGAGGCAATGATTGAGGCGTCTACACCACCACTTAAGCATATGGTTAACGGGACATCTGACCTAGTTCTTAATTTGATTGAATTTTGTAGTAACCTACCACTTTCCTCAATTGCTTCTTGTTGAGATATTTTATGGTCAATTTTTGGTTTTAAGTTCCAATATTTTTTTTTAATAAACTGTCGTTTATTTAATTTTATAAACTCTCCAGGATTTAAAGAGAAAACACCTTTAAAAAAAGTTTTTTCATTTTTACATAAAGATTTATAACCAAAAGAGAGATAGCTTTTAATTTTGTTTTTATTAATCTTTAAATTTTTATTTATTAAAGATTTTAAATATTTAATTTCAGATCCAAAATAAAAATTATTGCTATCTTTAAAATAAAATAGTGGTTTTTCTCCAAATCTATCCCTTGCTAAAAAAAGTTCACCATTTTCTTTATTGTAAATTGCAAAACTCCACATACCCTCAAAATACTCTAGACACCTAGACCCATATTTAATGTAATATTTAAGTAATATTTCTGTATCCGATTTTGTAGAAAATTTTCTAGAATTAAGATTTAAATTTTTTCTTAACGTTTCAAAATTATAAATTTCTCCATTAAAAATAATAACATAATTTCCTATAATAAATGGTTGATTTGATCTTTGTTTAAGATCTATTATACTTAATCTAGAGTGTAAAAGATTTACTCTTCTATCCCTATTAGAATGTGTAAAGCTCTCAGAATGGTCAGGCCCACGTGATTTCATTAAATTTAAAGTAGAAGAAATTATCCTTGGTGATAATTTTTGTTTTCCGAAATATCCAGCAATCCCACACATTTATTATTTCTTGTTATGTAATTTTTCTCCTAATATTTTATGAAGATTTTTAACAGGAATCTTTCCTTTTGATCTAAGAAATAAAAGGTCACTGATATCTATTTTTTTTTTAATTTTTTTTTGTTTTTTAAAACTAATAAATCTTCTTAATGAATTAATATTTTTATATTGTTCTGTTTTTTCAAATGTAACTTTTTTTAACAAATCTCTAATTATTGTTGACTTAATTACTATCTTTTTCATCTCATTTGTATCAGCTGATAGTGAATGATCTCTAAACTTAGAATATTTTTTATTTATGGTAAAATGTTTCTCAATTACATCTGCGCCCAAGGACAGAGCGGTTATTGATGCATCAACTCCCGTAGTATGATCAGAATAACCAATTTTAAACTTAGGGTATTTATTTTTTAAATATATTATTTGAGATAAATTTGCCTCTTTATTTTTAAGTGGATATGAAGAGCTACAATGTAACAACGAAATATATTTGTGACATTTCTTATCTAAATTTAGTAGAAATTTTACTAAGTTATCTATTTGTTTTTTATCATATAATCCAAGGGAAATAAATGTTTGTTTTTTTTCTTTAATTACTTTTTCAATAAAATAAAAAAAATCATTATCTGTAGAAGAAATTTTAAACAATTTCATTTTTGATTTAAATTTTTCAAAACTTTCAAAATCAAAGAATGTCCAAAATAATAAAATTTTTTTTTTTTTTGCAAAATTTATTAAATTATTAATTTGTTGATCTGAAAATTGAAATTTTTTGTATTTTATAATTTGTTTTTTTTTGGAAAAAAACTTTTCAGGAACAATATGTTGAAGCTTAACAGCACTTACTCCACATCTCCAAGCTACAGATATCATTTTTTTTGCTAATTTAAAATTACCCTCATGATTATTTCCAATCTCTGCAATGATAAATGTTTGATTTTTTTTGATTATATTATTTTTCATAATAATGGAAAACATTGTAAATCTTTATTATTTTAAAACCACATTTTTTATAAAACATAACTGCTTGTCTATTTTGCCTATATGTCCCCACAATAATTTTTTTATATTTTGGGAATTTTGATTGTAAATCATCAATTATATAAGATCCAAATCCTTTACCATTATAGTTTTTTGAAATTGCAATTAGATCTATTATTAAATTTTTTTTTTTTTTAATAATACATAATAATCCAACAATTTTTTTTTGATATACCACTGAATAAGCTAACTTATATCTTCTTTTTAAAAAATAAGACGAGATCCAACTAAACCTTATTTTCTTAATTATTGCTCTAGGTATCTTTTTATCTAAATCGAATCTACTCGATTTCAGATTTTTTATGCAAATATTTATTAATTTCTTTTTATCTTTTTTTTTTGAAACATTTAGGCTTAATTTATTTTGAAATTTTTTTTTTTTAAAATTAATGTCTTTAGAAAATATAATATTTTGTCCTACAAATCTAAATTTTAAATTGTTTTTTTTCTGTAAGTAATTAATTTTTAATATTTTACAGGAAATCAATATATTTTTTTTAATATTTAGTTTATCTCTCCTTAAGAATGGAAACTTGATATTAAAACAATTTATATTGGAAACTTTAGAAAGCCAGATATCTTTAAATAACATTTATTTTTTTGTTAAAAAAATCTTTGTACCAACTAATATATTTTTGATAACCTTTTTCTAGTGGCCATTCAGATTTATATCCTAAGAGTTCTTTTGATTTTGAATTGGATAGCGTTCCTCTAACAGGAACTAATTTGTCTCTTTCTTTAAATTCAACTTCGATGTTATTGAAATTTTTTTTTATGATATCTATTAATTTTAGAATTTCTCTACCTTCCCCGAAGGTTATATTGAAAATTTGATTGTAGGCCTTCTTATTTCCAATGGATTTTGAAATACCCTGGATTAAATCAAGAATGTAAGTAAAGTCTAATTTTTCTTCTCCTAATCCATTAACTAAAATTTTTTTTCCAAATAATGCATTTTCAATAAAGATTTGCCCTACTCTTCTACTAATACACCTTTCCCCATATAATGCTGATGGTCTAATAATAGTATAATTTAGATCAAATACTTGATTATATGCTATTATAATTTTTTCTGCTGCAAACTTTAAAGCCCCATAAATACCTATTGGAGAACAATTAGCTTCCTCATCAACTTCTTTACCGTCGAAATTTCCATAAACCATACTTGATGACATAAAAATGAATTGCTCAACACTTTTAGTAAACTTTATAGCATCTAAAACATTTTCCAATGTTCTTAAGCTGTGATCAAAAGTATTATAGGGAGATTTGTTAGATCTATCAGCATGTGATACTGCTGCTAACTGTATTACTATTTCAGGATTTAATCTATCAATTGTTTTGCTTATTGCATGATAATCTCTTGCATCTTGCACCAACAAATTGCAACTTGAAGACTTAATTAAATCTATCCTTTCATCCAAAACCTTTTTAGACAACTCTGGATGAGGGACATTATCTTTATTGTCTAAAAGGGTAATAAAATTATTAACACCAAAACTATCAATCAAATAAACGTCATGACCTTGGCTTTTTAAATTGAGTGCTAAATTGTGGCCGATAAATCCACATCCACCAACTAATAATATTTTTTTACTTTTCATAAGGACTAAATATTTTTTTGATAATTTTTAAAATAATTTTAGCGTCTGTAATAGTTAAATGTTGACCAATTGGCAAGCATATTGAATTTTGACTGATAATGTGAGATATTTTGAAATCTTTTTCTTTATTTTTATATTTTTGCTTATAATATTTTAATAAAGGCACAGGTTTAGGATAGTAAATACTTGTTCCCACACCTTCCAGATTAAGTTTTTTAATTATGGTTCTTCTACTTTTTAATAACTTTGGATTTAAGATCAAAGATAAACAATAGTAAGAACTTTGAAATTTCTTATTTTGTAAATGTTTAATTATATTAAAACTTTTAAATTTTTTTAAACCGTCATATAAAATTTGATAATTTTTTTTTCTTATTGACAAAAATTTTTTTATATTTGACATTTGTAAACACCCTATGGAGGCGTTTATTTCACTCATTCGAAAATTGAAACCAAACGTATCAATATCATATTCTCCAGGTATCTTTCTTTGATTTAAATTTTTGTTATATCCAAAAGCTCTCATTTTTCGTATCATTTTTGAAAATTTTCTATTTTTTAAGATTATCATTCCACCTTCTCCTGTTGTTATGTGCTTAACTGGATAAAATGAAAAAAAACCAGCATCGCCAGACAAACCTACATGTTTTTTGTTAATTTTTGCTCCTAAAGCTAGTGCACAATCTTCAAGAACAAACAAATTATATTTCTTTGCTAATTTGTTTATCTCAATCATATCAACTGGATTGCCCAGGTAATGTACAATTGTTATAGCTTTAGTTTTTTTTGTAATTTTTTTTTCAATATCACTTATTCTTAAATTTCCTGAATTAAGCTCACTATCCACAAATATAGGTTTTGCTCCAGAGGACTCAATAGCGTGAGCAGTGGCAACATGAGTTTGAGCAGAAACAATTACCTCATCTCCGTTTGAAATTCCTAAAACATGATAAAAAAGTTGCATTCCTGTGGTGCAGGAAGAAACTGAAATAGCATCTTTTGCTGAAGTAAATTCTCTAAATTTATCCTCAAATTTACTCATAAATATTCCGTGAACTAATTTTCCAGAATTAAGTATAGATTTAATATTTGCTAAATATTTTTTATTATCAAAAATTGGTTTTCCAAAGGGGTATTTCATTAGTCTAAACTTAGTTTTTTATAATTAATTTGAATTTCTTTATTAGTTTTAAAAGATTTTTCAGCTGCAAAACAAATTAACATTGTTTTTAGTATTGATGAAGTATCTGGCAATTCTATCTTTTTGGATTTATTATTTAAGCTATCAACAAAATTTTTTAAAATCTCGAACTTTTTATATCTTTTATCAAACTTAAATCTCGTTGGTTTTTTTTGTTTTTTGTTGTCACGATTGAGTATTAATTTCGAATTATCATATTCTTTTAAAAAAGTGCCTTTAGATCCATAAATTTTTAAAGAATGATTGTGAGAGGAAACACATCCAAAATTTGCAGTTATTTTTGATAAACTCTTGTTTTTAAATTTTAACATTGCAATTACAAAGTCATTAAATCTAAATTTCGTTCTTTTTGTGATAATTTTATTGGCCGATGCATAAACAGATTTGGGGTAATCATTTAAAAAATAACAAATTATATCAACTAGGTGGATTCCCCCGCCGCTAAAAACTGAGTAGAAAGGTATTAATCCCCTCCAACCTTTTGTAATTTTACTTAATCTCCCATAATTATAATCTCCCTCTGTGTAATAAATTTTTCCAATTTTTTTTTTTATTATTAATTTTTTCAAAAATTTAAACTCTTTATTTGACCTTAAAATCAAGTTTGATGAAAACCTACTCGATTTATATTTAATTAATAAATTGTGGATTCTTTTTAATTCACTTAAATTTTGACAGATTGGTTTTTCACAAAAAACATTTTTTTTATTTTTTAAACTTTTTTTTATTTGCCTAAAATGGTAATTATCATACGAAGATATTACAACTAAATCAATATTCTTATCCTTAAAAATTATATTCTCATCTTTTATCCATTTAACATTTTTAAATTTATACTTATTTATTTTTCTTATTTTTGAATTTTTTTCACAAACATAATTAAGTTTTGTTTTAATATTCTTCTCTAAAAAATTGGCATGTTGTTTTCCAACATTTCCAAATCCAATTAGTGCGCAATTAATTTTTTTCATAAAAATTCAATTTTAAAATTTTATTATAATTTTTTCTTAAAAAAACTAAATCCTTTTTAGTATCAACACATAAATTAATATTCTTAAATCTTTTTAAAGAATAAAAATTATATATCTTATAATTTTTAAAATTTTTATAAAAGAAAGTTGTTACATGTTCTTTATCTTTATTTGAAAAAAATTTTATGTTATTTTTTAAAATTGATGTTTTAAATATTTCATAGGACAACCCTTTGGGATATGTTCTGGGGAAAACATTTGTAATAATATCAAACTCATTTTTTTTAAAAAGAGAAATACCTTCATCTAAGATTTTATAGTTAATAAAGGGGCTATCACAAGATATACGTATAAGACTTTTTAAATTATATTTTTTTGAAATTTGCAGAAATCTTAAAGCAACATTATTAAGGCTTCCCCTATAATAAGAAATCTTCTTTTTTTTACAAAATTTTTCAATGTCGTTATCTTTTTTATCAATTGATGTCGCTATTATAATCTTAGATATTTTTTTAGATTTCTCAAGTCTACTTATGACCCTTTCGATAATTGATTTATTTTTTATTTTTTTAAAAATTTTTCTATTTAATCTTTTTGATCCACACCTTGCTTGAACTACACAATACATTATAATGAAATAACTTTTATTTTTTTTAGTTTTATGTTCTCAAGAATATTTTTTAAATCAAAAATAAAAGAATTTTTTTTCATTATTCTATTAAAGTAACCGCTCTTTAATTTAAGAAATTGTTTATGTTTTATTGTAATAATTAAACAATCTAGTTTTTTTGTAAATTTTGAAACATACAAATGTTGAAAATTGCTATCTTTTAAATCTTTTTTTAATACCCATGGGTCTACAAGTTGTAACTTAACCTTTTTTTTTGAGAAAAATTTAATTATTTTAAAAACTTGACTATTTCTTATATCAGAGCAATTTTCTTTAAATGATAAGCCTAAAATACCTATATTAAGATTTTTATTTTCAATTTTTTTCCTACTTTTAAAAAGATTAATTATTTTTTTTGAAACATATGATGCCATTTTTTCATTAATATACCTTCCAGATGTGATTATTTTGGGGGAATAGCCTATTTTTTCAGCTTTGTATTTCAAATAATAAGGATCGATACTTATGCAATGTCCACCAACTAATCCGGGTTCAATATCAATAAAATTCCACTTTGTTTTTGCAGCTTTTAATACATCATAGGTTTTGATTTTAAGTTTATCAAAAATAATACTTGCTTCATTAATTAAAGAAATATTTAAATCTCTTTGCATATTTTCTAAAATTTTAGCAGCCTCTGCTGTTCTTATATTTGGTGCCTCATGTAAACCTGTTTTAATAATTTTACCATATATCTCTCTCATAAAAATTAATGTTTTAGTATTAGATGCACTGATAATTTTTGTAATCTTTGTTAAACTCTTAGATTTCAATCCAGGACTTATTCTTTCGGGGCTGTAACCAACAGAAAAATCTTTATTAAGTTTTAATTTGGATTTTTTCTCGATAATTGGTACTAAAACTTCCTCAGTTAATCCAGGATACATTGTACTTTCATAAATTATAACATCATTTTTTTTTAAAATTGCTGAAATACTTTGAGTGGCTTTTATCAAGGGATTTAAGTCTGGTTTTTTATTTTTTTTAATTGGCGTTGGAACAGTCACGATATAGACATCTACGTCAATGAATTTTTCTAGATTAGAGATAATATGTATTTTTGAACTAATTAGATCTTTTTTTTTAATTTGATGATTTTTATCTTCCCCTAAAGATAGTTGTTTTGCTCTTTCTTTATCAGAGTCAAATCCTATGACTTTATAGAATTTTGAAAATTCATAGGCTAATGGCATACCAACATAACCTAGGCCAACTACACAAATTTTTTTACTCAAATTAAAATCCTTTTTGTCAAGTTTTTATCCAATTTACTTTTTTATTGAGAGAATAGCTTCCGTAAATGAAAACCCTTTTCTTATCTTCTGGTAAAAATTCACCTGCCGCATGATAAGAGTTTGGAGTTGATAAAAATGCTATCAATGTACTTTTTTTAGGCTGAACAGAGCGCACTGAAAAAACTAAATTTTTATGAGGAAACCGGGGATAATCATTCTGATTTTTAAATTCATTATTTTGAAAATCATAAATCCGAAAATCTCCCCCATCTTTTTCATCGAAACTATTTAAATAAAGTAAAAAATTCAATATTCTCGTTTCTCTATCTCTATGTGGGCCTCTATTATAACCTTTTCCAGACACTGAAAAGTCAATATCTAAATTGAGTTTAGTTCTTATAATATTTTTTGAAGTTAAAAACTTTACTAAATTTTCAGTAAAGTCATCTTTCTGCTTACCATAATTATTTTTTGAAAAATATTTTACTTTTTCATCAATCTTCCAATTTGAATTTTTTAAGTTGAATAATTTATAAAATTTATCAAAAGTTTCCATAGAGTTTAAATCACTATAGAATTTCTTAATACTTTTAGAGGTAGATAATATTTTTGTGAAGTTTTTTGAACCTTTGTTTATTCTATTTCTATTGATCATTACTTTATCGTCAAAGTTATTGAAGCTAAGAATATCTTTTTTTAGATCTGCTGAATATTCTTCCGATATAAAATCATTAATGATTAAATATGGGTAAGGTTTATAGATAATTTCTATATTTTTAAAATTCATCTTATTTATTCTTTAATAGATATATAACTTTTAAAAGTTTTAATTATAATTTTCATAAATTGTATAAACATTAAACTTTGGATTTATTTTTTTTAAATGATTATATAATTCCTTCTCATGATTAGTTGAAGAAATAATAAAATTCTTGATACTTTTATCTTTTCCTAAATTTGAACTATTCTCGATAAGCACATTATTTAATTTTTTTCCAGAAATATACTTATCGCTGTCATAGATTAAAGATGGATTTTTTATACTTTCCATAAATCTTTTTAATAATAAATTGGTATGCTCACCGCCGCAAATAATAGCAAATTTGTGCCTTTTGATTTTTTTTTTAATCTTTATAATTTTTTCTTTAAATTCTTTTAAATAATGCTTATGGTTAACTCTATAATTCTTTAATGTTTTTTTAAGATTTAAAATATCCAAGTGATCAACATAATATCTTTTTTTAAATTTAAGACTCTTCCTAGCTAAAATTCGTAAAACTCTAAATGGATTTCCACTATCTTTTTTATTATCGATATGTGAAATAGAAATAATTTCAAAACCGTGATTTTCAAGCATGTTTGATAAATTTTTTTCTGTAAAGTGAAATAAATGATCGAACACATAATAATCTGGTAATTGATCAAATCTTGGAAAATCTGAGTCTGGCACTTCGATAAATAAATACCCATTTGCGTTAAGAATTTTTTTAACTTTGATAAAAAATTTCTGAGGATTTATAAGATGCTCTAATGTTTGGATACAAGTTGCTAGATCATACTTTTTTTGAATTTTTTTTTTTAAAAAATCACCACTTAAGAACTCTATTCGATACTTTTTTTTCGCAAACTCACACATTTTTCTGGAAAAATCTAATCCCAATAATTGTTTAAACCCTTTATCTTTAAATACTTTTAAGAAAAATCCAGATCCACTTCCAAAGTCTATAACCGAATTGATTTGATCAACTGCTGAGATATTTGATAATGTCCATTCAGCTTGATTTATTCTTCTTAATTTTTGATCTTCACTTATAGTGCCTGGTTTCAAAAAATGATTACTATTAGTATAATATTTATTAATCTTTTCATAAAGTTTCATTCCTTGTTCTAAAAAAATCATACCGCATTTTTCACATAAATAAACATCCTTAGGTTTATTTATAAATCTTGAATCGTCCTCATTAAAATTAGAAAATTGAAATTCAGAACATTTCTTTTTAAAGCAGTAACTACAATCTATTCTTTTTTTATTTTTGGGCATTATTTTCTATTTGTTTTTTTCTTATTCCGTCAAATTTTCTTTTCAAAGAATAATACTTATTTTTAAAATTTACCTCATTTGCATCATTGGCTATAAATTGGATATTTAGTTTTAAATTATCATTCAATTGTGACTTAACGGATTCATGAATTACAAATGAATCAAAAATTATAAGATCACCAGCTTTAAGATCTATTATTTTTTTTTGCTTAGGATGTACTCCATTTAGACTAACTTCGTTATTTACTAGTCGATCCTTTTTAATAAATAATTGTTTTCTAAGCTTTCTTTTGTGAGTTTTCTCATAAATAGCTATAGAACCACTTTTTTCATTAACATTGGTCAACGGCAACCAAATTGTAGCACAATTTTTTGAAATAACAGAACCAACATCTTGATGTGGTCCTCTCAAAAACTTTTCTTCATCAGAAAAATCAATTCTTAATGAAGGTATATCAGTATAAAGTGGGATTTTTATACCAATTTTTTTTAGTATTTTTATAATTCTGATATCTGATTGTAATTGCCTAATTCTAAATGAATACCTTAATAAATTATAAATTTCTCTTCTTAAATTTACATTTTTTTTCATTGCAAAAAAAAGAATATTTTTTAAATCTTTTTTTTTAACTTTATAGTTAAATTTTTCAATTTGATTAATTGCTATATCCTTTATTTCATCCTCTATTTTACCTAATTGACCTCTATTTAAAAATTTCTTGATGATAATGTATCCCTTGTTTTTATAATTTTTTATGTAGTCCATTTAAAATCTCCATTTTTTAATCCAACTAGCTACAGAATAAAATTTCCATAAAATCATCATATTATCATCTTTATTAATGAAATGATTATTCAATAATAATTTTGATTTCTCTTTATCTAATAATTGATATTTTGAGTTTGTTAAAAATTCTATTGAACTAATTAGTCTTTTTTTCAAAAAACCCCTAAACCATATATTTGCTGGAGAGTTCAAACCAACATGTTTATTATTCATTAAAACATTCTTGGGTAATTTATCTCTCATTGCATATCTCATAAGATATTTAGCATTACCATTTTTTATCATTATTTCACCTGGTAAAGACCAGCAAAACTCCATAAAATTTTTGTCTAAAAAAATACTTCTCAAATTTATATTAAATGATCCAAAATTTATAGCTTCAGATCTAGAACTGGGTGGTGATGAAGTATATACTAAATCTTGCCACAATTTACTTTTCAGGTATGACTTTGAAACTGAGGGAAATTTTAAATTTAGATAATTAATATTTTTAAAAAACTTTCCCTGTAAATTTTCATAAGTTTTAAAATTTCTCATTTTTTCTTCATCCCATGAAAAGTCTAATATCGTTCCCGATTTTTTAAAATCAAAACATTTTTTTTTATAAACTTCCCACATTTTTTTATTTTTTTTGAAAATCGGGTGATTATGTTTCAACTCCCAATATTTTAACTCTTTATTTAATTTTGTAGTTTTATTTGCTTTAAATAAGTCCGCAAAATAATATGGAAAGTCATCATAAATTCCCGCTAACGCATGATCACCACCATCTCCTCCAAAAAGAAACTTAATACCATCCTTCGATATTTTTTTTGCCAAGATATAATGAGACACCCATGTAGGAGTAGAAATTGGTTCATCATGACGATTTAAAATTTCATCAATACTTAATTTTACATCTTTTGAAGTAATATAAATCGGTCTCCATTCCATTTTATTTTTTTTTATAATTTTCTTTATTAAACTACTTTCATCATAGTAAAGTTCATTTTTATTTTTTTTATAATTGTAACAAATTGAATAACCAATTTTCTTTTCATTTCCTCTTAAACAGGCAAGAGTAGCGATAGTAGGCGAATCAAGGCCGCCACTTACTAAAAAAGCTTTTCTATTTTCATTAATATTATCTTCTCTATATTTGAAACTTTTCTCCAATAATTTAAAAAAAATATTTTTGGCTTTAGGAAGAGATATTTTTGAGTTATCTTTAATTTTATAGTTCCATAATATTTTTTTTTTGTATTCTTTGGATGTCCAAATATTTATAGAATTGGGTGGTATCAAATAGATATTTTTGAAAAAAGTGCTTTGGTCACCAAATGAGTATCTATAGTTTTTAAATAAAAAAGTTTTCAATTTTTTCCAATTTGGTTTTTTTTTTACATCTTTGAATTTTAAAATTGCTTTAATTTCAGAAGATAGGACAAGATTATTTTTAAATTTTGTGAAAAAAATAAGGTTAGTTCCAAATCTATCTCTAACACAAATTAACTTTTTTTTAATCTTATCAAAAATAATAATTGAAAATTCTCCATTAATTTTTTCAAAAAAACCATAACCAAAAAGTTTATAACCCATACCAATTATTTCTTCCTCTGGTGCTTGTCCTAAGAGATTATATTTGGTCTTAATTAATTGTTTTAATTCATCATAGTTATAAATATTTCCAATAATTTCTAAATATAAGCTATCTAAAATTAAATTATTTATTTTTAATCTCTCTTCTTCATGATTGAAATTTTCCAATTTTCCTACTAAACAATTAGATTGATTTTTATCTTTAAAAAAAATTTTTCTAATTTTTTTTCTAATTTTCAGAGTCTTTATTGAACTTCTAAATTCTTTATAATTACAAATTCCTCCTTTTGTTCTATAATAAACCAATAATTTTGACATTTATTTAAACCTATCTTTTTTTTCCACTTAAAATACAACAAATATTTTCAAATTTTTTTAAATTGATTTTCTCTAATACAGCTAGCATCGATGAACAATCATATTCCAAATTTAATTTTTCTTTATGAAAGATGTGTTGATTTCTTTTGATTTCATGATCTTTAACTTCAATAATTTTGGTATTTTTAATAGTTTTAAATTTTGATAATAGTTTTTTGTCCTCATATAAATTCAGCCCGCTTATACTTGATGCTTTTTTTGAATAGGTATAAACACCTACTAAAAACTTATTCTTATATTTTTTGATATAATGATAGATGCCTAAGAATAATGACCCATTATTTATTGTACAAATAAAAAGATCAATTTTTTTATTTTGATTTAAAATTTCTTTACCAATTATTTTATTAGCGATGATTTTATCTTTATTTGTGCTTGGATTAAGATTAAGTATATTTTTTTTTTTCATGAAATCATTACTAATTTCATATAAGTCAGTTAAACTTTCATTTTTAACATATATTTTTGGCTCGTAATTCTTTAAAATTTTAATTTTACTAATAGGCGTTTTTCTTTTTATCCATATATGACATTCTTTATTATATTTTTTTGCAAAGTAAGCTAATGATATAGCTAGGTTTCCAGTAGATGCACAACCAACTGAATTTAATTTCAGATTTTTTTTTTTTGATAATATATATTTACATTCCCTATCTTTATGAGATCCAGTGGGATTAAGATTTTCTTGTTTATAAAAAATATTTGTTTTAAATATTTTTGACGCGATTTTTGATTTGACTAGAGGAGTATAATTTTTATTCATTATTTTTTTTCTTATTGCTCATTAATTTATTTTTATTAAGTTCACTTTTTAATTCATCATATTCTCTCATCTTCCTTTTCATAAAATTTAAAGTTAATTGTATTTTCTCATTTAAACCTTTTGGTGTTAAAATATATTGAATTGAATTAAGTTTGTTTTTATTTTGCTTAAAATTTTCTATTTTTATCAAACCTTTTTTTCTAAGTTCTTTGATACAATAATTTAATTTACCCAAACTAAATCCAAGATCTCTTGCCATTTCTCTTTGACTATTCTCAGGAGAATTAGATATTTTTCTCAATACTTCAAATTCATCATGTTCTTTTGTCATGTTCAACTATTGAACATATAGTTCAAAAGTTGAACGGTCAAGAATTAATTATTAAATACATTTTTGTAATTTTTTAAGTAATTTTCCTCTATTTTGTTAGAAAATATTAATTTAAAGAAAAAATATTTATTTACTTTAATTATCATTTTTAAAATATAACGAATTCGAAAATCGA
>MDTD01086669.1_pt1 | contig 28924 bp, 23 predicted proteins | sample 811221 | NCBI WGS metagenome assembly MDTD01 (sample SAMN05326646, study PRJNA326480) | marine metagenome | isolation source: seawater | place: Pacific Ocean: South West | collected 2011 | reverse complement strand
TATCATTATTCAGTAATCTAGGCAAAACTTCGGGCGGAGCTGGGGCGGAATTTTCCTCAAAGTTTAAGATATTATGCGATTGCAAATAGCGTATAATTAGGAATATCGTAACTCGGTTAAGGGCACCTGGCAACAGAACGCCCCTAAAAGATATACTTGTCTAACATATACAAGATTATACCAGCAGCGACTCCTAATAAAATCCAATGGTAATTATTCTTCATCAGGCAACAAATTTCTTCAGATCAGGTTCGAAATAATTCGGGCCTTTCATAACTTTACCTTTTTCGTTATAAATTGGTTTTCCGTCTTCACCAAGCTTACTCATATTTGAGTTCTGAACCTCTTCGAAACATTTGTCTAAATCTATACCAAATGCATGTCCTGCACCATAAGTTACATACAAGATGTCAGTTAAAGCATCTGCAATTTCTTTAATATCTTTTTTGTCTATTGCTTCCTTGAATTCTCCAAGCTCTTCCTTAATTAAATCATATCTTAAAGAAGCTACTTTATCGCTTGGAAATTCTGCCTTTTCTTTAACTTCTTGGCCAAAAGTTTTCATAAACTTTTTTACGCTATCAAAATTACTCATCTTATATCCTTTATATTTTATAATTATTCAATAAAGTGTAATATAGCAGAGAATCAATAATGAAATACAGAACAGAATTCGATAGCATTGGAAAAATAAAGGTGCCTGGTGATAAGTATTGGGGTGCATCCACTGAAAGATCAAATAAATATTTCAATATTGGCGTGTTTCTAGTTAGACCATTAGTTATTCATTCTATTGCAATTATAAAGAAGGCTGCAGCAATCGTTAATTCTAGAAACAAAGATTTAGACCCAAAATTAAGTAAATATATTATTAAAGCTGCTGATGAGGTCATTAAAGGAAAACATGACAAACATTTTCCACTAAAAGTATGGCAAACAGGTTCGGGAACTCAAACTAATATGAACGTTAATGAGGTAATTGCTAATAGGGCTATACAGATGATGGGTGGAAAAATGGGCACAAAAAAACCTATTCATCCAAACGACCATGTAAATAAGTCACAATCAACTAATGACGTATTTCCCACAGCTATGCATATTGCAATTGTATTAATGACCAGGGAGAAACTGTTGCCTTCATTAAAACTTTTAGAAAAAGAATTATTAAAAAAATCTAAAGAATTTAAAAATATAGTTAAAGTTGGAAGAACACACTTACAAGACGCGACTCCTTTGACTCTCGGACAGGAGTTCTCAGGTTATCATGCTCAATTGAAGAAATGTATTGTAAGAATTGAGCTAGCTTTAAAAGAAATTTATTATCTAGCACAAGGAGGCACGGCAGTTGGTACAGGGCTTAACACTAGAAAAAATTTTGATAAAAAAGTTATTAAGGAAATAGGTAGAATAACAAAGCTACCATTTAAACCTAGCCTAAATAAGTTTGCTGCTTTGGCTGCACACGATGAAATAGTAAATTTTTCAGGTACGCTAAATACTGCCGCTGTTTGTTTAATGAAAATTGCCAATGATATAAGATTTTTAGGATCTGGACCCAGAGCTGGATATGCTGAAATTATTTTACCCTCAAATGAACCTGGTTCCTCGATTATGCCAGGAAAAGTAAACCCAACTCAATCTGAAGCAGTAACAATGGTTTGCGTAAAAGTTATTGGGAATCATAACGGTATTACTATGGCAGGATCTCATGGGCATTTTGAACTAAATGTTTTTAAGCCTTTAATTATTCATAATATTTTACAATCAATTGATATAATGAGTGACTCTGCAAAAACTTTCGCTCTATATTGTGTAAAAGGAATTAGAGCGGACAAAAAAAGAATTAAAAATCTTTTAGAAAATTCTTTAATGTTAGTGACAGCATTGGCTCCCAAAATAGGTTATGATAAGGCGGCAAATATCGCAAAAAAAGCATACAAGAATGGAACAACTTTAAAATATGAGGTCATAAAAGCTGGTCTTGTGAAAGATAAAGAGTACGATAAAATTATGAATCCTTTAAGAATGACTAAGCCTAAATAATCTAACTTATTTCAATAATAAATTTTCTTAATTTTGATAAATCAAAAATACTGTTAAAATCCTCATTAAAAAGAATTTTCTCAAATTTTTCTTTGAAAAATTTTAAATCTTCATTTGGGGCATCGTAATCATCCATTTTAATCTTATCAAAATTAATTTTGTTGTTTAAAATATTTAGTTTCCCCTCTGCATGTAAATTAAATATTTTATCTTTTTTTTTGTATTTAATATTAATTGTTTCTAATAATTCCTTTTTATCATTTGAGTCTATCGAACAATTAAAACTTAAAATTGGAAACTCATCTAATAAATTTACATAGCTTTTACATTGAAGTTTACTTTTTTTAATTTTTAGATTTTTAATCATATCTAATCTTCCATAAGATAAATTAGTTTTTATTTCTAAATTATCGATTAAATTTCTGTTAAATCTTTTAGATTTAAAAAAGATGATATTTTCCCCATCAATTCTTTCAATAAAGTCTTTATAATCTAGTATCTTATTGATTTCTAAATTTTGAATTAAAATTTTATCTAAATGATTTATTTCTGAAGTTAAATTTGCATTGAAATAAGGGAACAATTTAAAATTACCCTTGCTATCAAAAGATAATTTTTTATCTCTGAAAAATAGACTGTTCACTTTCAAAAAAGAGTCCTCATAAGAAAAATTAATTTTAATTTTTGATTTTAAAATTTTACCTTGAATTTCACCTCTTATCGGAAAATTGTTTTTATTTTCTAAGATTCTCACTTTAGCTGATATTCCTGTAGCTAATAGTTTTAAATTTATGTTTTTTAAATAATCTTTAAAATTTACCTTAAATTTCCTTCCAAAAATTTCACCATTAATAATGTTCTTTTTATAACCATAATTTAAAAAATTAATTTTTTCTAAATTAATTATTTTTCTATTACTGTCGTTTATACTTAGATTAAAATTTTCAAGAGATATTTTTTTTTCTAATTTTAGAATTTTTTTGCTTAAAGAATTTATGTTTTTTAGATCAATATCTAAAAAACTATCTTTTAAATTAATTTTTTTTAAATCAAAATTTTCATAATTGTATATGCTTAATAATTTTGGATATATTACTAGAGTTTTAGTTTCTAACTCTGTGTTAGCATCAAATAATGTAATTACATTGCTAATTTCTAAACGGGGTGAAGGTAAAGATTTGTATCTAATATTTTCTAAATTTTTGATATCAAGACCATATACTCTAGACAGATAATTCTTGATAATTTCTTCTCTTTTTTGGTAGTCAAAAAATTGAGGTATGGACAAAAATATTGCTATTGCGACAAAAAAAATAGCAAAAATATATCTAATAAAAAAAATGAATTTAAAAAATCTAGAAAATTTGTTGTTAATTATTTTGTAAATTTTATTTATCATTTTTTTTATTTTTCTATGTAGTATATAAGTTTAATTTCCAGCGTATGAGTAGCATAAATAAACTAATTGAGAATCTAAACAAGGAACAAAAGAAAGCAGTCCTTAGTACGGAAGGACCTAATCTAATTGTTGCTGGAGCTGGCTCTGGCAAAACGAGAGTTTTAACAACAAGATTAATTCATATCATAAATCAAAAAAAAGCTTTTCCTAATCAAATTTTGTGTGTGACTTTCACGAATAAAGCGGCCAAAGAAATGCAAAATAGAGTGATGCAACATATCAAAGGAAGTTCTAATGCAATTCCTTGGTTGGGAACCTTTCACGCAATAAGTGTAAAAATATTAAGAAGACATGCTGAGGCCTTAGGCTACAAAAGTAATTTTACAATTCTAGATACAGATGATCAAAAAAAGCTAATCAGAAATATTGTAAAAGCTGAAGATTTAGATGCTAAAAAATTTTCACCTCAGTTAATTATGTATCATATAGATCAATGGAAAAATAAGGGCCTATTACCAAAAGATGTTACGATTGGAAAATCTGGTTTAGTTTTAAAATCAATACTAAAAGTTTACGAAATATATCAAAATAAGGCCAAAGATTTAAATGCTTTTGATTTCGGAGATTTAATTTTATTTTGCGTTAAGCTTTTTGAGGAAAATAAAGATATAAAGCAAATTTATCATTTAAATTTTAAATATATTTTAGTGGATGAATTTCAAGATACTAATTTCATTCAAAATAAATGGTTAAATTTATTAGTAAATAACAATAAAAATATTTGTTGTGTAGGAGACGATGACCAATCAATTTATAGTTGGAGGGGCGCAGAAATAAAAAATTTTCTAACTTTTGACCAAATTTACAAAGGCTGTAAAGTTTTTAAATTAGAACAAAATTATAGATCAACAAAAAATATCCTAGGAACTGCTTCTAATTTAATTTCAAATAACTCCAATAGAGTTGGAAAAAATTTATGGTCGTCAGCTGATGATGGGGAACTTGTCAAACTTAATTGTTACAGAACTGGTAAAGATGAGGCTCAAGGTATAAGTGACATAATAGAGAAAAAACTTAAAAAGAAGTACTCATTTAACGAAATTTCAATTCTTGTTAGAGCAATTTATCAAACGAGAGAGTTTGAAGAGAGGTTCCTCCAAGTTGGCATAGGCTATCGAGTGCTTGGAGGTATAAAGTTTTACGAACGCGCAGAAATTAAAGACGCTGTTTCTTATTTAAGAATTATAAATCAAAAATTTGACGACTTGGCTTTAGAAAGAGTGATTGGTGCTCCGAAAAGAGGTGTTGGGGAAAGTACTATAAATCAACTATATACTTTTGGTAAAGAAAACAAATTATGTTTAGAGGACTCAATTAAAAAGCTATTAGAAATAGGAAGTATTAAACCGAAAATAAAAACTTCGCTTAATCGCCTAATAAGCATGATTCAAAAATGGCGTAAAGACTCAATTAATATGAAACATTTTGATTTATTAAAGTTAGTTCTAGATGAGTCAGGTTATTCATCAATGCTAAAAGATAAAAAAGATTTAGAAAATGAAAATAGGTTAGAAAATTTAAAAGAACTTTTACGAGCGATGCAAGACTATGATAATCTACAAACTTTCTTGGAGCATGTTGCGTTGGCTACATCAATTGACCAGGAGTGGGAGGGTGCAAAAATAAATCTTATGACTATGCATGCTGCAAAGGGCTTAGAGTTTGAGGTTGTTTTTTTACCTGGTTGGGAGGAAGGTTTATTCCCACATCAAAAATCTCTAGAAGAAAAAGGAGATTTTGCATTAGAGGAAGAAAGAAGATTAGCTTATGTTGGAATAACTAGGGCAAAAAAGGAAGCTTATTTGTCTTTTGCAATGAAAAGAGCTTATCATGGTGACTGGATGGATGCCTTACCTTCAAGGTTTATAAATGAAATTCCAGACGAAAGTGTCGAAAAAAATGATATTGAAATAAACGACACAGAGGATTTTGACTTCAATCAAGACACAATAGATTTTGATAATGAGTATAGGAGTCCGGGTTGGGATAGATATAAAAAAAATAAATTAATAAAATGGAAAAAATAAAAAAATTAAGAAAAATTTTAAAAAGAGAAAAAATTCATGGTTATTTAATTCCTAAAAACGATGAATTTTTTGGAGAGTATGTTTCTGAAAATAATGATAGATTAAAATATATATCAAATTTTTCAGGTTCTTTTGGATTTGCACTAATATTATCTAACAAAAGTTATTTATTTGTTGACGGCAGATATACTTTACAAGCTAGTGAGCAATGTGGAAAAAAATTCGATATCGTAACAATACCTGATAAAAAAATAAGATCTGTTTTAAAGCGTAATAGATATTTAATTGGATTTGATCCAAAATTATTCACAAAAATTATGATAGATAAATTTCTTGCTAATAATATCTGCAAATTTAAACCCATTACCAAAAATTTGATTGATGAAGTTTGGAAAAGGAATACTAAAAAAAATATCAAAAAATTTTACACTTTGCCAAAAAAATCAGTTGATAATCAATATGAATATAAAATTAACAAATTAGTCACATCAATAAAAAAAATTGGTGCAGATTATCAGTTCATTACTGCAAGTGAAAATAATGCCTGGCTACTTAATATAAGAGGTGCCGATTCAAAATACTCTCCTATACCCAATAGTTATATGTTAGTTGATAAAAATAAAAATATTTTTTTTTTTTGTGATTTAAAAAAAATATCTTTTAAAGTTAAAAATCAATTTAAAAAAATCAAATTTATTTCGATCAGCTCTTTAGTTAAAGTGCTTAGAAAAATTAATGAAAAAAAATTTATAATTGATAAGAATACATGCTCTATTTTTTTTGAAAAAATTATTTCAGAAAATAACAAGATATTAAGTTTTCAAGATCCTATTTATTTTTTAAAAGCCCTTAAAAGTCGAAAAGAGATAGATAATATAAAAAAAGCACACTTATATGACGGTATTGCATTAACAAAATACTTATTTTGGATAAAGAAAAATTTTTATAAGAAAAAAATTACTGAAATAAGTGGTTCTAATAAATTACATGAATTTAGAAAAAAAAGTTCGTTTTATAAATTTCCAAGTTTTCCCACGATTTCTGGGACTGGTCCTAATGGTGCAATTATACATTATCATGCTTCAAATAAAACAAATCGGTTATTAAGAAGAGGTGATATTTACTTAGTTGACTCTGGTGGTCAGTATAATTTTGGGACAACTGATGTAACTAGAACTATATCTTTGAGAAATAAAAATAAAAGAATCAAGAATATTTTTACAAGGGTTTTAAAGGGCCACATTGCAGTATCAAATTTTGATTTAAAAAAAAATACATCAGGCTCTCAAATAGATAAATTAGCTAGAAAATTTTTAAAACAGGTTGGATTGAATTATTCGCACGGTACAGGTCACGGTGTAGGATATTTTCTAAATGTTCATGAAGGGCCACAAGCTATTTCAAAATTTAATAAAGTTAAATTACAAGAGGGAATGATTTTATCAAATGAGCCGGGATATTATGAAAAAAATAAATTTGGAATAAGAATTGAAAATCTTATTTTTGTAAAAAAACAAAAAAATAAAAGATTTTTTGAGAATTTGACAATGGCCCCGATAGATAAAGATTTAATCAATAAAAATTTGTTAAATGAAAATGAAAAAAAATGGCTTAATAATTATCACAAAATCGTGTTTAAAAACTTGAAAAACTTTATGAACAAATTGGAAATTTCTGAACTTTCAAAAGCTTGCTCAGCTATTTAAAATTTTTTTCCACTCTTTTTCTAAAATTATTTTAATATTTAATTCTTTCGCTTGATCAATTTTTTTCTTTGTAGGTTTGCTATCACCTACTACTAAAAAATCAAGTTTCTTGGAAATAGTTCCAAGAACTTTACCCCCATTATTTTCTACTATTGTTTTTGCTTCTGACCTGCTCATATTTTGAAATCCACCTGTGAACATCATCTTTTTATTTGAAAATTTTCCATTGGTATTTCTGATAGCAAAATTATTTATTTCTAATTTTTCAATTAAATTTTTTGTAATTCTAATATTAGTAGTGTTAGAAAAAAAATTATTAATTGAGTCAATTTGTGTCCCTCCTATACCGTCTAAATCTACTAAGCTGCTTAATAATTTTTCTCTTGTTTTTAGGTCGAATAATTTTGAAAATTCTTTTATTGAACCAAAAAACCCGGCTAAAATTTTTGCATTTTCTTGACCAATATGCCTGATACCTATTGAAAAGATAAATTTATCTAATTTTATTATTTTCGAATTTGAAATTGCTTTTTTTAAATTGTCTATTGAAACTTCTCCCCACCCTTCTAAATTTTTTATCTTTGAAAAATTTAATTCAAAAATATCTGAAGGTTCTTTAATTAAACTTAAATCCCAAAATTGATCGATTACTTTTTTTCCTAAACCATCAATATTAAATGCATCTTTACTAACGATATGTTTAAGTTTTTCTTTTGCAATAAACTCACACGCATAACCCTTTACACACCTTCTAACAGCATCTTCTTTTTTTGTGATTTTATTTTTTTCTTTAATAGTTAATCCCCCACACAAACATTTTGTTGGAAAAATAAATTTTTTACTCTCTGCGTCTCTTTTTTTGATATCTACTGAAACAACTTGCGGGATGACATCACCAGCTCTTTGAATTTGAATAGTATCACCAATTCTTATGTCTTTTCTTTTTATTTCGTCTTCATTATGTAAAGTTGCATTAGAAACTACTACACCTCCTACGGTAACAGGATCTACTTTTGCAACAGGAGTAATAGCACCCGTTCTTCCAACTTGAATTGATATTGTTTTAATTCTTGTTGTAGCCTTTTCTGCAGAAAATTTATAAGCTGTTGCCCATCTAGGTGAATTTGAAGTGCTTCCAAGTCTTTTTTGTAAATTCAAATCATTTATTTTTAAAACTATCCCATCAATATCGTATTCTAAAGACGAACGCATGTTATCAATTTTTTTATGATATTTTTCGATGCTATCAATTCCTGTAATTTTTTCAGATAAAGGATTAGTGATAAAACCTAATTCACTTATTTTCTTTAAAAATTCTGATTGTTTAGAAAATTCCATAGGTCTAATTATCCCAAATCCATAGGCAAAATACTTTAAAGGAATTTTGGCCGTTTCCTCTGAATTTTTTTGTCTAAGAGATCCTCCAGCGGCATTCCTTGGATTAGCAAATTTGTCCTTCAAATTATTAAAATCGTTTTTCCCTATGAAAATTTCACATCTAATTTCTAATAATTCTGGTAAGTTTTTTGTGTCGATTTTCTTAGGTATCGATGTGATTGTTTTTAAGTTTTCAAGAATATTTTCTCCTGTAAAACCATCTCCTCTAGACAAACCTTTTATAAGATTACCATTTTCATAAATTAATGTTGCGGAGATACCATCTATTTTTGGTTCACAAAATAATTCAATTTTTTCATTTTTAAGGTTAAGAAAATTTTTTATCTTTTTATGAAAATCATTGATATCATTAATGTCAAATGAATTTGACAAAGATAACATTGGCGTTAAATGCTCTATTTTTTCAAACTTACTTGAGGGTTTTGCGCCAATAATATTATCTATAGAGCTGATTTTTTTTAAAAAAGGATGTTTAATTTCAAGCTCTTTTATTTCTTTTTTAAGACTATCATATTTATAATCAGAAATTTTTGGACTATCGTCAGTATAATAAAGTTTATTGTGTTTTTTTAGATTTTTAATTTTTTTTAAAAATTCTTGTTCAATTTTATTTTTAGATTTCATTATTTAATCATATTAATTATCTTTTCCAAAAAATTCTCATTTTTTTTATTTTTATTTGACGCAGAAAATTCTTTTTCAATGTCATACTCTTTATTCAGGATTTTATATGATTGAGCATACCATTTGCTAGAATTATAATTATATCCTAAGATTTTGGCATACTGTTCGGCTTCTTTTTCTAAACCTAAATAATAATTTATTTCAACCAATCTATGAAGCGCTTCCTCTATAAAAACAGTTTTATCGTAATTATTTACGATTACCTTAAGCCTGTTTATGGCTGGAACCCATTTTTTTGTTGAAATATAATATTTGGCAATAAACAATTCTTTAGCGGCTAATTGATTTTGAATAAGATCTTTTTTAAATTTTAAATCTATTGCGTAATCAGAATTTGGGTATTTTTTAATGAAAAAATCAATTTTTTTGTTTGCATCTAGTAATGGTTTTAGATCTTTTTTTTCATCACTTATTAGTTCAAATTGTATTATAGCTAAGAGATAATGAGCGTAGATTACATTTTTATCCGCGGGGTAAGTAATCAAATATCTATCTAATCCCTCAATTGCTTCATTATAAAAATTTATTCCATATAAACAAAAACTAGACATTAAAGAAGATTTTGCAGCTAGTTCAACTTGCTCGAAATTCAATTCTGCTTCAGAAAATTTTTTACTTGCGAAAAAAAAGTCTCTCCTCTCAAACGCTTTCATGCCATCTTCGTATAAAACATAAGGACTAATTCTTTCGTCTTTTTTATATGTTATCTCCTTCTCCTTTGAACAAGAGGATGTAAATAAAATTAATATGAAAAATGCAAATAATCTTTTTTTTATTAGCATAATTTAACTAATATCAGATTGATTGAGAAATAATATATTTAAAATTAAAAAATTAAGCGTTTACTGCTAGTTTAATACTTTTGTCAGAGCTTATCTTATCTTTAGCTAATTTTTCTTGAAGTTCAATTATTGAAAATGCAGACTTTTGATTAATTAGTTTTCTTAAAAAAATATTTGTTAGTTCATGGCCACCTTGATTGCAAGAAACTTTACCTAAAACTCTATGACCAGAAAGTAAAAAATCTCCTGCTAAGTCTAAAATTTTATGATTTACGAACTCTTGGTTATTTCTTAAACCTTCTTTGTTTAACACAGAGTTTTCATCAACTACAACTGCGTTTTCTAGAGATCCTCCTTTTGCCAGGCCTATTTTTTTAATTTTTTCAATGTCTTCATACAAACAGAAAGTTCGTGATGTATAGATATTTTTCAAATCATCTGTTTGAAAGTTGACTGAGTTTTTTTGACTACCAATTATTTTATTGGCAAAATTTAATTTATATTCTACTTCAAAAGTATCATTTGGTTTAATTGAAATTTTTCTTCCTTTATTTTCTAATGAAAAATTTTCCGTGATCTTTAAATATCTTCTTTTTTTACTCAATTGTACTTTTTTTGTTTTGTTTAAAATGTTTATAAACGGATAAGCAGATCCATCCATAATTGGAACTTCGATATTATCAATTTCTATTATGGCATTATCGATTTCAGATATATATAATGCTGCAAGTAAATGTTCTACCGTATTTACTTTTACTTCATGATCATTTTTTAAAGTTGTACATAATTGAGTATCTGAAACATTTGTATGATCAGCAAAAATCAGGTTATTTTTTTTAACATCTAATCTTTTAAATATAATTCCTTGATCTTCTTTCGCAGGTAAAATTTTTATCTTTGATTTTTTTCCTGAGTGAAGACCAATACCTTCGATTTTTACTGGCCTAGCTATAGTTTGTTGATAAATTTTTAACATCAAAGTTTTATACATAATTTCTGATTTACGTTTAAAACAACTAATGTTTCTGAAAATAACAACGTTTATTTAAAAAAAAGTCCGAAAATTTTAGAAATAAAGGTCTTTTTTTCATGGATAATTGGTAAAGCCTCTTTTTTCCACCCAAATTGAACGAGCTGTAGGGCTTTTTGAGATATAATTTCGATGGACGGTTTTTGGTCTATTATAAAGTTAGTTACCTTTTTATTTGAAAAATGGTCACCACAGATTTTTTTAAAAAAATTAGTTCTAGTTGAATTGGAAAATCTTAAAAAGATCTTTTTATTATTATTTAAAAAATTTTGAACATTACTATTATTAAAAATCATAATATTAATTATTTCTTCAAAACGTGCGATAGCTATATCTATTATTAATTTTTTTTTAATTTTTCTGAAGTTGTGATTTTTAAAAAATTCTTTTTGAATTAAGTCCTCATCCGTAATTTTTTCAAAAAACTTAGGATCAGATAAAATTTCATAAATATTTTCTTTTTTTAATGCTACTACTTTTGAAATATCATTAACAACAATTTCTAATCCAAAATTAAAACTTTGCATAAATTTTAGAGCAGAGTTTTCAAAATATATTAATTGTGTATGATTGTTGTTGATTTCAATTTTAAAGAAAGTCTCTGACTCTGGATGCCTGCTTATTAATTCAATTCCATTTAAAAATCCTCTAGAGATGATTCTTTTAATTCTTAAGTTGCATTTTTCTAAAATATTTTTGAGATTTTTATAATCGTTATTTTTTACTAAAATGAAAGAATGTTCTTGGGAATAAAAATTACCAAATAAACCTAAAGGTAAATTTTCTGTTTTTTTATTATCAAGCTTATAGGTGGTATTAAAAATATGAAGAATAGTTTTTTTTTCCAAGTCAATTACTTTTGATTTTAAGAAATTTAAAATATAAGTTACGTTCTCTTTAGTTAGTTGTGAACCACTAAGATTTTGGAAACCAGAAACAGACAACGACGTACATTCAATATTATCTAAAAATAGAATTACTTCTTTAAAAGTAAAATTTAATTTTTGTTCAATAGAATAAATTTTTTTTTTGAATAAATCGCGTACTAAATTATAGTCAGTGTAATTTGAGTCTACAATATCTTTATTTGGTACTACATCCTTAAACAAAAGTTCAAAATCTTCATTTAAATTTTTTTTTCCTACTACAAAAATAATATCGATATTATTTAACTCTATGAAAAGTATAGGTGAATCGTCATTCATTACTTATCATTTTAGAATAAGTTGTCCTTTAATTCTATAATCAAAAACTTTATATTTATCAAAATTAGTCTTCTCCTTAATTTTTAGAAAATTTTCTAAACTTTTTATATAATTTTTAATTGGTAATTTAATTGTTTTACCGTCTATTGTTAGTAAATCCCACCTTTTCGACTCAAAATAATAGAAAGCTTTAATTTGTTCTAATGGGAAATTTGTTTTATTTAATTCATCATAAAAAAGTATAAAGCTGTCTTTATTTCCAAAAATAATAGGTAAATTTTTATATCTATCTATACTGAAAAATTTTATAATTTCACCTTTGTTCGTGAAAAAAAATTTTTCCTTTTTATCTTGTAAAATCGCTATTGGTTCTTTTTCAAATATTTTTATCTTGATATTGTTAGGGTAAACTTTCTTTATTTCAAAACTTTCTATAAAACTGATGTTCTTCAATTTTTTTTCAAGTTTTTTATTATCTATTGAAAAAATATTTTTCTCATACAAAAAATTTAAATCTTTAATTATATTTTTATCATTTAATATGTAATTATTTTCGATTGTTATATTTTTAATTTTGAACGTTTTAATTATGTTAGTTTCGTTTTTAATTTTATAAGTACTTAGAACAACTAAAAGTATTGATGCGATCAATAATCTTTTTTTCATCTATTAATACTTGCATCCAACAAGATTTTTTCAACTAAGTTAGAGAAACTAATACCTTTGTATTTTGCAATTTCAGGCACTAATGAAAGACTTGTCATACCGGGCTGAGTGTTTAATTCTAAAAGGTAAAACCTGTTATTATGAAATTTAAAATCTGATCTAGTCACTCCTTTGCAGTTGAGTGCTTTGTGAGCTTTTTTAGCAATTTTAAGTGCCTCATTATATTTTGACTTTTTAAGATTAGCCGGCATGATGTGAGAGGTATTTGCTGACTTAGAATATTTAGCTTTATAGTCATAAAATAATCGTTTTGGCTTTAGCTCAATTGCTCCTAAAGAAATTTTGTTAAGTACTCCAACTTGTATTTCTTGACCGCCTATGTATTCCTCAAAAATTAGTTCATTATAAGTTTTATACAAAATTTTGGCATACTTAAATAAATCATAAATATTTTTCGAGATTTTAACGCCGATACTAGATCCTTCGTCAATAGGCTTTACTACAATAGGAAAAGAAATTTTTCTTTTAAAGATTAAAGAACTAAGTAATTGTTTTTTAAAAAATCTTTTATTAAGAGAAAAAAATTTAGGTGTTAAAATTTTATTTTTTCTAAATATTTTTTTAGAAATAATCTTATTCATTGCATTAAAAGAACTTATTACGCCCGAGTGAGTATAAGGTATTTTTAGATACTCAAAATAGCTTTGGGCTATTCCATCTTCACCATCTTTTCCGTGTAGCGCATTAAATATAACATCTGTTTTATTTTTATCTATCAGATTAAAATTTTTAAATTTTGGATCCAAAATTGAAACTTTATATCTTTTTTGCTTTAAAGCCCTGATACAAGCTTTACCGCTATCTAGGCTTACTTTTCTTTCTCCTGAGCTTCCACCTAGAACTACCAATACTTTTCTGAATTTTTTTTTAATCACCTATTATCTTTATCTCCAAATCTAAATTAATTCCTGTTTTATTCTTTACTTCCTTTTTAACTCTTAAAATTAGATTTTCTATATCAGAAGATTTAGCTTTTCCGTTATTAACGAAAAAATTACAGTGTTTTTTTGAAATTTCTGCATCGCCCTCCTTAAAACCAGCGCAACCTGACTCTTTAATTAGCATCCAGGCCTTTTTATCTGGACTAATGTTTTTAAAAGTACTTCCACAAGTTTTAATTTGACTTGGTTGAGAAATTTTTTTTTTTTCAATCATTTCTTTTTGTATTTTTTCAATAATTTCTATTGTGTTATTATTACCTTTTAGTTTTGCAGCAATTATAATTAAGTTGCTAGGTAAGTTTGTGCCCCTATAATTAAATTTAATATCTTCGCTTTTAATCTCTTTTTCTATGCATTTCTCAATATCAATAACTTTGATTGATATTAAAACTTTAGAGATATCATGCCCGTAACAACCGCTATTCATAGTAATAGCTCCTCCTATTGATCCAGGGATACAGGATAAAAATTCAAGATTGCTAATACTATTGTCTTTAGCAAAGTTCGCTACTTTTTTATCTAAAGTAGCTGCACCAGCTTCTATCACGTTTTTTTCAATTAATTTAACAAATGAGAAACTTTTACCTAATTTTATAACTACTCCTTTAACACCATTATCTCTAAAAAGAATATTTGATCCTGCTCCTATTATTGTAGTTTTTAGCTTGTATTTTATATTCTCCTTTAAAAATTCAATCAGTTGAAATTTACTTTCTGGCTTAAAAAGATACTCAGCAGATCCTCCCAAATTAAACCAACTATAATTAGACAATTTTGTTTTTTCTGAAATATTTTTATCAAACTTGCTAATCAATTTTTCCTTCATATTTATAGAGTTGTTTTTAATTGATTCATCCATTTTGAAATTGAACCTGCTCCCATTCCAATTATTAATTCATTTTTAAAAATATTTTTTTTAAAATAATTTGATAAATCATTTTGATTTTTTACTAAAATTACCTGTGTTTTTGACCCTTTAGAAATTAATTTACCAAAATTTGTTAAATGAAAATTTTTATTTTTTTTCTCACCTGCAGCATAAAGCGGACACAGAACTACTATATCTGCTTTAGTAAATGATTTTGAAAATTCTTTTTCAAGAGATAAAACTCTAGAATACCTATGAGGTTCAAAAACAGCAACGATCTTTCTATTAATATAAACATTTTTAACACTATTAAGGATTGATTTTATCTCTGTTGGGTGGTGTGCATAATCATCATAAAAATCATTTTTATTTCTCGTAAAGAGCTTGGTCATTCTTCTTTGAACGCCGGTAAATCTTTTTAAGGATCTTTTAATTATATTTTGTGGCACTCCAAGATTTATACATATCACTATAGCTGCTGTTGCATTAAAAATATTATGTTTTCCTAAAAGTTTAACATAGATATTTTTGATTTTTTTTATTTTATTATTATTTTTATAATTCAGATCAAAAATTGAATAGTCGATTTTAAATCTTATATTAGTAATTTGATAATCTAATCCTTTTTCATCTCCATAAGTAATTAGGTTTTTATTTTTAATCTTTTTCAAAATTTTCTTTAACTTATTATCACTTGCGCAAACGATTGTTTTTCCTGTTGGTGGAGTTTTTTCAATGAATTTAATAAAAGATTTTTCTAAATTTTTATAATTTTTGTAAAAGTCAATATGTTCATAATCTAAATTAGTAACTACTGAGTAATTGAAAGGTAATTTTAAAAAACTTCCATCAGACTCGTCAGCTTCAAGAATAGCCCATTCTCCTTTACCAAGTTTAGCGTTATTTTTAAGTGAATTAATTACCCCACCATTTATAATTGTGGGGTCAAGTTTTTGATCAGATAAAATTTTTGAAACTAGAGACGTTGTGGTAGTTTTCCCATGTGATCCGGTAATTACTATATTCTTTTTGAGTGAAACTACATCTGCAAGTATATCGGCTCTAGAATAAATCGGTAATTTTTTCTTCTTTGCGTGTTGAATTTCAATATTATTATTTTTGATTGCTGAAGATTTTACTATTATGGAAACGTTTTTTAGATTTTTTTTTGATTGTCCATAAAATACTTTTATACCCAGCTTTGAACAATTGGCTATGTTTTTACTTTTTCCTTGATCGCTGCCCTGGACGTTAAAACCCATGTTTTTCATTATTTGAGCTAGGCCACTCATACCTATCCCGCCAATACCAATAAAATGAATTATGTCTTTTTTTCCTAAATCAATGCTCATTAATTATTTCTCTTAATTCTTTATTTATATTTTCATAGACATTTTTGTCAGAATATTGTCTTTGATTTTTTTCTATTCCCTTTAAGGTAGAATTGTTTTCATAGATAGATTTTATTCTAGAAAATAGACTTTTTTCTATATCTTTCTCCTCTAGTAAAAAACCTAAATTTTTTTTTTCATAATAAATTGCATTTTCTAATTGATGGTTATCTGCAGATGAAGGTAGTGGAATTGAGATAAATGGTATATTGCAGTTCGTTAGTTCTGCTAATACTGATGAACCTGATCTAGTAATCGCTAAGTTCGCTTTCGAAAAATATCTAATTAAATTATTAGAAAAATTAAAAGTTTCAAAATCTAAGTTTGCATTTTTATATAAAAGTTGAAGTTTTTGATCTTGTGTTGGTAAACATTGCTGAAAAATTTTTAAAGGGATTTTCTCCTTATGACATTTAATAAATATTTTTGGAAGTATCTCTGCAAATACTTCGGCTGCTTGACTACCTCCAAGTACTAATAATGAAATTTTTTTGTCATTTTTTTTGTGTATGTTTTTATCGGAAAAAGTAATAAAATCTTTTTTAATAATATTTCCAATCTCTATAATTTTATTTTTGTGTTTTAATGGTATACCTTTAAGCTGTTTAGAAGAAACGAATATTTTAACTGCAAAAGGTGCTAGATATTTGTTGGCTTTACCTACTATCAAATTGTTTTCATAAATTATAAATCTAATATTAAGTAATTTTGCAGCAATACATATTGGAAAAGATGCATATCCACCCATACCAAAAACTATTGAAGGTCGTTTTGTAAAAAGAAATACTAAAGACCTAAAAATTGAATAAATCACGTGAGATAAAGAGAGAAAAATTGTAATTATATTTTTTGAAATTATAGGTTTAGAAGGAAGTATAGAAAAATTTAAGTTATGAAAACTTTTCGTAAATTTTGCCCCTCTTTTATCTGTAACTACCTGTACTTCAAACTTATTTTTTTCTAGATGTTGAGCTAAGTTACAACCTGGTAATACATGACCGCCTGTTCCACCTGCTACGATGGTAACTTTAATTTTTTTATTCATAAAGATAAGTTCTATTTTTAGTGAAGTTTAATATAATTCCAGCTAATATGGAGCTACCAATTAGTGATGATCCTCCATAGCTCAAAAAAGGTAAAGTCATACCCGTTGTGGGAATTAAATTTGTGTTAACTGCAACATGTATAAAAGTTTGAAAGATTAGAAGTGAAGCAAGACCGCAAAGAGAAAATTTAATTAATTGATCATCTTGTTTTATACAATTTTTAATTATTCTAAAAGCAATGTACAAAAAAATAAGAATTATCATGGAGGAAATTATCGATCCATACTCCTCAGAAATTATTGAAATGATATAATCTGTGTGTGCTTCGGGTACATTGTCTTTCAAAACACCTTCTCCCATCCCACGCCCCTTTAGTCCTCCCAATTTAATTGCATCTAAGGCTGAAGTAGATTGAAATTTATCTCCATATCCAGAGTCAATAAATGATAACAACCGATTAGTAACATAACCAAATTTTTCAGGCATTAAAAATAGTAAAGAGCTTATTAATACTAAAAAAATTACTATGGAACTAAAAATAAAAAGTAAATTTATACCGGATATGAAAACTGTAGCTAACCAGCATCCAATAAGTAAAATCGATTGGCCAAGGTCTGGTTGTTTTATTAAAAGAAATATTACAAAGGACAAAATTAAAAAACTTAATATGTATTTTGTGTTATTATTAGAAATTTTCTCTCCAATTAAAATTTTTACTGTAGCTAAAATAAAAAAAGGTTTTAATAATTCAACAGGTTGAAGTCTAAAAAAATAAAGATCTAGCCATCTCTTTGCACCTTTTACCTCAACCCCAAAAAATGGAACCATAATTAGACAAATTAAAGAGACTATAAATAAAGGTCCGACTATTCTTTTTAATAATGAAGTTTCAATAATAGAAATCATGATCATGACACCTAAAGACAAAATCGTAAAGGTAAAATGTTTTGAAAAAAAGAAATAATAATCTTTATTTAATCTTTCACCAGCTAAAGAAGAAGTTGAAGAAAAAGAAAAGAATAAACCGAGAGAAAAAAGTAGTAAAAAACTTAAAAAAATATTCTTATCAATATTCCTCCAATAATTTAAAAATTGTGATTTAAATAAATTTTTTTGCATATTGATTTACCAATTTTTTAAAATTTTCACCTCTTTTTTCAAAATTTAAATACTGGTCATAAGAGGCTGCGGACGGACTAAGTAATATAATATTTTCTTTTTGTCTTAATAGTCGAATATCTTTGTATATTTTAATAATTGACTTTTTTAAAGTTTTTGCCACATAAAAATCAATTTTGTTAATTATTTGCTTTTTAAAAAAGTTAATATGCTTTCCTATAATATAACATTTGATAATGTTATTACGTAAATTTTTCAAAATTATTTTATCGTTCTTTTTGGGAAAGCCACCAACAATCCAAAAAATATTTTTACTATTTGAAAGTGCAAATTTAGTTGATTGAAATGAAGTAGCTTTTGAGTCATTAATAAAAGTACAATTTTTTCTCTTTAGAAATATTTCATATCTATGTTTCAAACCTTTGAATGAGTTTACTGATTGAATAAAAGATTTGTGTTTTATTTTAATCAAATTTGAAAAAGCTAGAACATTATTCATATTTTCGTCATTAATTATAGATGTTAAATATGAATTTTGAATTTTAGTTTTTAATTTTTTATAATTTTGTAATTTAGGTATGATTAATCTACCTCTGAGATTTCTTTTTTTAAATTTATTTTTTAATTCTTTATTTAGGAAGGCATACTGGTTTTTTTTTTGAAGTTTGAAAACTTTGAATTTCGCATTAATATATTTGTTTTTACTTCCGTGCCAATCTAGATGATCGTTAGCAATATTAAGTAAAAAAGCAAAATCAGGACTAATAAATTTGGAATGAGAAAGTTGAAATGATGATGCTTCAATTACTAAAAATGAGTTATTTGTTAATTTTATATCAAGAACTGGTTTTCCAATATTGCCTCCTAGAAAAGTTTTAAATCCGTTTTGTTTTAGTACGTGATTTATAAGTTGACAAGTGGTTGACTTACCATTGGTGCCTGTAACAACGATACTCTTGAATTTTTTTTTTTGTAAAAAAATTAAATCAATATCAGTTATAATTTTATTTTTATTTTTAATTAAGATTTTTTTATTTTTTGATTTATAAATATTAATACCTGGACTTAAAACTATATGGTCCACTTTTTTGATTTCCTTTTTTAAATTTTTAGCTCTTTTTCTCTTATACAAATTTTTAGTTTTATCATCCCAAACTGTATAGTTTTTAATATTGTTTCTTTTGAAAAATTTGACAACAGATTTACCCGTTAAGCCTAATCCGTAAATTAAAAATGATCGTTCATTTAAGTTAGAATTTAAAAACATTCTTACCTTAATTTTAAAGTAGCAAGACCTACAAGTGCTAAAATAATGGCAATTATCCAAAAACGGATAACTATTGTCGACTCAGCCCATCCCTTTTTTTCAAAATGATGGTGAATTGGAGCCATTTTGAAAATTCTTTTTCCAGTAAGCTTGAATGAAATTACCTGAATAATTACTGAAACTGTTTCCAAAACAAATAATCCACCAATTATAGCTAAAACTATTTCGTGTTTAACGATTATTGCAATAGCTGCTAATGAACCTCCTAAAGAGAGAGAGCCAGTATCACCCATAAAAATTTTTGCTGGAGGCGCATTATACCAAAGAAACCCCAAGCACGCGCCAACGATAGAACCACAAAAAATAGACAGCTCACCTACGTTTGGTATGTATTGAATTTGTAGATATTCTGAGAAAATAGTATTTCCAACCACATAGGAAATTAAAGTGAAAGATAATGCAACTAACATTACCGGTACTGTTGCTAATCCATCAAGTCCATCTGTTAAATTTACTGCATTAGATGCACCAATAATGACAAATAAAGCAAAAGGTACAAAAAATAATCCTAAGTCAAGGATCAAATTTTTAAAAAAAGGAAAATAAAGATTGTGTAAATATTCATGATCAGAATAATTTATCAAGATAAATAACACAATTGCTCCTATGAGAAGTTGACCGGTAAATTTGTATCTTGATTTTAAACCACGCGAATTTTTATATTTTATTTTTAAGATATCATCTATTAACCCTAGGCCCCCAAGACCAACGGATACGAGAATCAATATCCACACATAAATATTGCTCAGATCTGCCCAAAGCAGAGTGCTAAAAATTATTCCAATTAATATTATTACCCCTCCCATTGTAGGGGTTCCAGATTTTTTTACTATATGATCAATAGGCCCATCTTGTCTTATTGGACCGGTGATCATTTTTTCTGAGAAAATTTTAATTAAAGGAGCCCCAATTATAAAAACAACTATCAGAGAAGTCATGACGGATAAGCCAGTTCTAAATGTTAAATATTTGAATACATTAAGAAAAGAGTATTGATCTACAAGTGATGTAAAAAAATGAAATAACATTTAATAACCTCTAATCATTTTTCTGGTAAAATTATTTAAACCAGTCGCGTTTGAACCTTTAATCATTAAATAATCGTTATTAGCTATAATGTTATTTAAAGTAAAATCCATATCTTCTTCTTGCTGAAAAATGTTTCCTCGCTTGCTCTTAATCAGGTTTTTATAAGTTATCAAAGATTTAACGCCTTTAATAAACACTTTATCTATATCTGAGTTGTTAATAACTTTTGACAAATTTTTATGAAAAAATTCTGAATTTTTACCAAGCTCAAGCATATCACCGAGCAATAGGTATTTTTTAAATTTTCCTTTATTAATAGAATTGAAGGTTTCTATGGCATTTTTAGTTGAGAGAGGATTAGCATTATAACTTTCGTCAACTAATTTAAAAAATTTTTTATACCTCTTAATGTTATGTATTTTTCCTCTTCCTTCGCTAGGTAAGTAATTTCTAAAATTTTTACTCACCTTTGATAGATCTAATTTTAGTTCGTTTAAAAGACTTAGTGAAGCTAGAATATTGTGAATATTAATATTTTTGTATTCTAATCTAAAAGTTTTACCTCTTATTTTAATGAGTATGAAATTGTTTTGGCCTTTTTTACGTATCTTACTAGGATAAACGTCTGCCTTTTTATTTAAACCAAATGAGACTACTTTTAATTTTTTTAATTTCGCCTTTTTCATTAAAAAATCAAAATATTTATCATCACGATTTAAAATTATCGTCCCATTTTTTTTAATATTATTAATAACTTCACCTTTGGCTGAAGCTATGCCTTTTAAATTTTTAAAATTTTCAATGTGAGCTTCACCAATATTTGTGATTATTGCAATTTCTGGTTTTATAAGTTTTGTGAGCTTATCAATTTCGCCTTTTTTACTCATTCCTACTTCAAAAATTCCATATTTATGTTTAGTTTCGAGAAGAGAAAGGCTTATAGGTACACCATATTTATTATTATAAGATTTAGGTGAACTTAAAGTAGCTCCAAAATTTTTTAATAATTCACAAGCTAAATTTTTCAAAGAAGTTTTTCCCGCACTACCAGTTATGGCTAAAATCTTTGCTAAAGAACTGTCTCTTTTTTTTGAGGCAAATTTATTTAAAAACTGTAATTCATTTTTTACACTAATTAACTTTTTACCATATTTTTTTGTTTTATAAGACGAAATTACAAATTTAGCTCCCTTGTTAATTGCCTGAGAAATAAATTTTTTTCCATGACGTTTTTTTCCTTTAATAGTTAAAAAAATATTATCTTTTTTTATTAATCTGCTATCTATCGCAATGCCATGAAAATTTTTTTCAACCGGATTTTTCGTAATTTCTTTTAAAATTTTCGTATTTTGCAAGTAGTTTTGTTTTTTTTTAGTAAACTTTTTTATCTTAAGTTTCAATTTTTTTATAATATTTGAGTCGGAAATTTTGATAATCTTATTTTTATAAATCTGCTCAGTCTCGTGTCCTTTACCTGCAACAAGGACTACCTCGTTAGGTTCTGCATTTTGTATTGCTTTCTTAATGGCTGTAGTTCTATCTCCTATGTTAAAATTGTTTTTATTTTTAATATGCTTAATTATTTCATTTCTTATTTTAGTAGGACTTTCGCTCCTTGGATTATCATCTGTAACATAAATTTTCGCACAATTTGAGCTAGCTATTTTTGCCATCAAAGATCTCTTCTTAATATCACGGTCTCCACCACATCCAAAAACTAAAGAAATAAGATTACCATGAAAACCTTTTAAAGATTTTAAAGTTTTTAAAAGCGCATCTGGAGTATGCGCATAATCTACAAATACTCTAACATTATTAGGAAAGCATTTCACTAATTCTAATCGACCGTTAACGTCAATCAATTTGCTCAAAGAATTTAAAATTTTTTTTTTTGAAATTTTACACTGTTTGGCAGCTTCAATAGCCATTGACAAATTTTTTAATTGAAACTCATTAAAATTTAGATTTTTAATATTCGTGAGCATCTCCATAGTATTTTTTATATCTATTAAATGTAGGTTTCTTTTTTTTGAGATAGATTTGATTCTGGAAAATTCTTTTATTTTTTTATCACAAATAATTGTTTTATTTTTTTTTAAAATTCTAGTAAATAGATGCATTTTAGAATTAAAATACGATTTCATTGTTTTGTGATAATCTAAATGATCTTGACTAAAATTCGTAAAAATGCCGGCTTTTAGGTTTATATGATCGATCCTTTTTTGGTGCAATCCATGACTCGAGGCTTCGATAATTACATTATCAATATTTTTTTTTTTAATTTTCTCAAGCGTGTGATGAAGAGTAATGGTATCAGGAGAAGTAAGTTCAGATTTAATAATTTTTCCATTGTATTTCAATCCTAACGTACCAATAGTCGCTACTGGAATTTTATTATTAGATAAAATTTGAAAAAATAGGTCTGCTACTGATGTTTTTCCATTAGTGCCTGTAACTGCAATAATATTTTTAGGTTTTGAACTATAAAATTTTGAGGCAACATCACTTAATAAGTATCTGATATTAGATGATTTTATTACCGGTAATTCTTTATTGGAGTAAGAACATTTATTAGAACAAACAATAGCTACCGCACCTTTTTTTATAGCTTCATTTATAAATTTCTCGCCGTTAGAATTGAAGCCTCTTATAGCAAAGAAAATGAAACCTTTTTTAATTTTTTTGCTGTTAGTAGCTAAACCTGTAACCTTAATTCCTTTTTTGTAGTAAGAATAACTATTAATTAATTTTTTCAGCAACATTATGATTAAAATCTTTATTATTTATGGCTAAAATTGGTCCAATTTTTTTTATTATTCTGCCAGCTATATAAACTGAATTCCACCCTGCCTCGTTTCTGGAGCCTCTTATTCTTAAACCCCTATAATCATAAATTAAATCTGATGCTATTTTAGGATTTTCAAGCATCACTAATAATGCATACTTTGGTTCGTGTGACGGAAAAATTGATATAAAAGTATTTAAACTTGAGTCTTTATCATTATAGTTTTGTGATGTTCCAGTTTTACCACCCACAAAATATCCATTAATGTCAGCAAGGCTGGCTGTCCCATCCTTATCAGTAACGACTTTCCTTAGAATATTATTTAGTTTCCTACTTGTAGAGCTTGAAATTAATTTTTCATAATTTTTTGTGGTCCCACTCTTAACTAAATTTGGTTTAATTAGATTTCCGCCATTTGCCAAAGATGCATAAACTGTTAGAGCTTGCAGAGGAGTTGTTGTTATTCCGTGTCCAAATGATACGGTCTCTAACTTACATTTGTTCCAATTAATATTTAATGGGTATCCTACTTCCTCTAATTGTAATTCAGGACTCTTTAACAACTTTGTGTCTGTAATAAATTTTTTAAACTTTTCCTCTCCGATTTTTCTTGCTAAAATCAAAGTTCCAACATTTGATGATCTGATTAAAATATCTTCAACTGTTAGATTTTTTGGAAACTCTTTTATATCAGATATTTTATGCGATGAACATTTTACCGAACGCGGAATATCCTTGATTACTGTTTTAGATGTCACGATATTATTATCCAAAGCGAGTGCGATAGTAAAAGTTTTGAAAATTGAACCTAATTCATAGACTCCTTTAGTAATCTTATTTATATATTTTTTGTCTTTGACGTCTGCTCTCATGTTTATGTCAAAATTTGGTAATGAAACTAAAGATAAGATTTCTCCATTATTAACGTTCATAAGCAAAGCGCCTGCACCAGTCGCTTTAAAAGTGCTCATAGCATTGTTAAGTTCTTTGCTAATTAAATGTTGAATATTCGTATCTAGTGTAATTTTTAAAGGTATATTAGCTTTCTTTATATTTCTTAATTCTTTGTCAAAATATTTCTCAATACCTGATATCCCGTAATTATCATAATCAACTTGGCCGATAATATGACTAAATAAACTTGAATGGGTATAAACTCTAGTTTGAAAAGGTTCAAATATTACAGCTTTTTCCCCAAGGCTCCAAAACTTTTCTTTATCGCTTTGGCTTAGCCGCTTTTTTAAATAAAAATATTTACCCTTATCTAATTTTTTTTTTATTTCATTAATAGAAAGTTCAGGAAAATTTATTCTTAATTTAATTAAGAAATTTTCTTTCTCATTAATTAGATTTGGATTTATAGCTGCATGAAAAGATTTTATATTTCTAGATATTAATATTCCATTTCGATCTACTATATCTCTTCTTTGTAAAGAATGTTTGATTATTAAATTTTCTCTATTGCTAATTTCGATTTTATTTAAAGATACATTTATAATTCTAAAACTAAAAATAATAATTAATGAAAAAAATAAGAAAAATAATAAATAAATTCTATCTTGTAGAAAGTTATTTTTTTTTGAAAAATTATTTTTTTTATTAGTTTCTAAATAATCTTCAAAATAAAAGCTTTTTTGATTAATATTCTTATGTTTATTTATTTTGGATTTTTTTCTCATTTTGATTTTTTTTATTAACAATTTTTTTTTTAAGGTCTGTAAAACTTGAAATGTTTAAGAATATGTTTGAGTGTTCCATAGGAAAATAGTCATTAAGACTTAAATCGTTTAATCTTTTCTCAATCATTGATGGAGAAGTTAAATAATAAAAATCTAATTGGGACTCATAAAGATCATTTTCTTTTAAATTATTGACTTTATTTAAAACTGATATTTTTTTTTCTAAATCTCTAGTTTGATTTTTAATAATTGATGTACCAATTAAGAGGATTGTAAAGACAATAATTGAACTTAAAATTTTAGTACGAAACATTAATTGCCTCAATATTTAAATATTTGTTAAACTTTTGGAAAACTTTAGTAGGTAAATAAAATTTATTTTTACTTCTTATTGCATATCTTAATTTTGCAGATCGAGAACGATTATTTTTTAAAATTTCCTCTTTTGATGGTCTTATTACTTTTTTTTCATATTTTTCAAATAAAAAAGAGCTTTGATTATTTATTTCTGGCAAGTATCTAGACGGTTTTGATTTATTTTTACAATAATTACTAAAAAAATATTTTACAATTTTATCCTCTATAGAATGAAAACTAATAATTAAAATTTTTCCTCCAGGTTTCAAAATCTTAGTAGCATTAATAATTCCATTTATGAGCTCTGTTGTTTCTTTATTTACGAATATTCTAAGAGCTTGAAAAGTTTTTGTGCTAGGGTTTGTTTTTTTATTAAAACTTTTATTTTTGCTTTTTTCAATTATTTTAACAAGTTCATCTGCCCGTGTAATTCTTTTAAACTTACGCTCTTTCACAATATTTTTTGCAATTTTAGATGCGTCCTTCTCTTCTCCTAATATTTTTATGATTAATTTTAATTCACTCTCACTAAGACTGTTAATTGCTTCCTGAGCAGAAAAACTTGAGAGACCCATTGTCATGTCTAGTTTATCTTTTGATTTAAACGAAAAACCTCTCTGTAAGTTGTCTAATTGGATAGATGAAAGGCCTAAATCAAAAATTATAGTGTCTATATCGTATTTTATAATTTTATCTATTTGGCTAAACTTTAATTGATAAAATCGGAATCTATTTTTAAATTTTTTTTCGAGTACATTTGCTATTGATAAAACTGCCTTGTCTCTATCAACGCCTATTACTTTTGTTTTAGGAAATTTTAGTAAAGCTTTTGAATAACCACCTCCTCCAAAAGTACAATCTAAGAAAATTCCACCTTTAGATGGACGGGAAATATTAATGACTTCGCTTAACATCACTGGAAAATGAGGGGTTTCCAGTGATGTTGTAAGAGTTTTCATTTATTTTTAGAAAAATCATTAAAATTTTTGTCTTCTTAAAAATGCAGGAATTTCGAAATCTTCATCTTCATTCACATCTTGATCAAACAATTGTTCATCCTCCTTATTTTCAATTGAAGCATCTGAAGATGAGTTTTCTTCCTGATATTCGTCCGAGAAAAGTTTTGGCGTATGCTCTTGCTCATTTTTATCTGATACTATAGAACTATTCATTAGCCTTTCCTCAGTTTTTAGATCATTATTAAGCTCCATATAGGACGCACTTTCAATTGATACACCTGTTGGAATTATTTCGGCGTCTGCTTTATTAGCAAAAGACTCTTCTGAAATTTTTCTTTCCTCATTGCTTTCAAAATTTTCTATAAGTGTATTTTGTTCCTCATCACTCTTAATCTCATAACTTTCATCTAATTTTAAAGCAGTTGCTCCATCTATAGAATTTACGATGTTGTTTTTTGAAAATAAGTTATCCGAAAACGAGCTGTTTCTGACATTTGAGTTGTTCACTATGTTTAAAATTGGCTTAGTTTCAGAATATGAAGTCGAGCCCTTTAGTGATGTAGCAACTATTGAAACTCTAATTTTGCCTTTCATATTTTCATCTTTAATTGCTCCAAAAATTAGTTCAGCTTCAGGGTCAACTTCAGCTCTAATCTTATTTACTGCTGCGTCAACCTCAAATAATTTAATATCACTACCTCCAGTAATATTTACCAATAATCCTTTGGCTCCTTGTAAAGTGTATTCGTCGATTAGTGGATTGTTTAAAGCTAACTCTGTTGCATCCATTGCTCTATTTTCACCGTCTGCTTCTCCAGTTCCCATCATTGCTTTTCCACTAGAACTCATTACAGTTTCAACATCTGCAAAATCTAAGTTGATCATTCCAGGTCTTACCATTAAATCGGTAATGCTTTGAACTCCGTGTTTTAAAACATCGTTTGATAAACTGAAGGACTCTTCAAAACCTGTGCCTTCATTTGCAATTTTGAATAAATTTTGATTTGGGACAACAATTGTAGTATCCAAATGTTTTTTTAATTCCTCTAAACCCGCAGTTGCTCTTCTCATTCTCTTTGGACCTTCATAAGAAAATGGTAATGTAGTTACACCAACGGTTAAAATATTCATTTCTCTAGCAGCTTTTGCAATTACATGTGAAGCACCTGTTCCTGTGCCTCCACCCATACCTGACGCAATGAAAACCATATTGCTGCCTTGAATGTAATTAACAATTTCATTTATCGACTCGTCAGCTGCTGCTTGGCCAATATCGTGTTTAGCTCCAGCACCTAAACCCTTGGTAAGATTCATTCCTATTTGAATTTTGGCATCGGCTTTGCTCATTTTAAGATCTTGGGCGTCTGTATTGACCGCAACAAACTCTACTCCTTGCATTCCAGCCTCTATCATTGCGTTAATTGCATTCCCTCCAGCACCTCCAACACCGATAACCAGTATTCTAGGTTTAAGCTCTCTAAGTTCTCCGCCTCCAACATTAATACTCATGACAACTCCCCTTTCTGTTTGTTTTCCCATTTTAAACTTGATCTATTTTTATAGGCTTTTTTTCTAGCTAATGATTTAAATTTTTCAAATAAACTTGGTTCCCAAATTTGAAAAGTATTTCCAAGACCTACAAATAATATGTTAGTTTTAATTTTTGCATGACTTAATAATTTGTCTGAAAGTGAAATTCTACCTTCTGTATCAAATTGAACATTTTCACTATCTGATAAAATTGAAGTAGCAAAATAATCTCTTCTCTCTTCAAATGGATTTAAAGAATCAATAGTTTTAGATAATTTTTCTATTCTATCTTGTGAGCAAGCCTCAAGTGCTGAGTGATTAAAAGATGGATAAGTAATAAATCCATTATATCCCATTGAATTTAAATGCGATCTAAAAGTAGCTGGCACAGATACCCGACCCTTCTTGTCTATTTTGTTCACGTAACTTGATAAAAACATTTTTATTAACCTTCATTTTCCATCTTATTTTCAAATCACCCTCCATTATGGGAATATTTGGGATAGTATGGGTTTTTTAAAAATAGTCAATAAGATTGTATTTTAAAAGTAGTACAAAAGTGGAACATGAATTTGAGATTAGAGCCAGATAGTCTATAAGCCGGGTTCTGTCATTTAAGATGTCATTTCTCTAGATTTAGACTCGCGTCCAAATTCAAGCGGTTAACCCAGAAGACTAATAAAAGACTATTTTTAGCATTTTAATGCAATGTCTTCTCTATTTAACCTTGCTCCCAGTGGGGTTTGCCATGCGTTTTTTGTTACCAAAAAACCGGTGAGCTCTTACCTCACCTTTTCACCCTTGCCTTGATAAGGCGGTTTATTTTCTGTGGC
>MDTD01148640.1_pt1 | contig 28928 bp, 25 predicted proteins | sample 811221 | NCBI WGS metagenome assembly MDTD01 (sample SAMN05326646, study PRJNA326480) | marine metagenome | isolation source: seawater | place: Pacific Ocean: South West | collected 2011 | reverse complement strand
TGTCAGGGAGGTTAAATTTAGGAATTTCAAATCCATTGAACCTTAGCATTGAACCCAAATTCAGGTGTGGGAACATAGGGTCAATCTTGAAGAATCCGGAAAAGAAGAATCCAATTTTACCGCATCTTAATGCGATGAATTTCCCGATTAACATGCGTATAGATGGTAATTCTAAGAACCAGGATAAATTCCAAGGGTCTCCAGAATTTGAGTCCGGCAGGCCAGGGAATATATTTCTGAGAATTAAATTAAGATCAAATGGTAGGTTTAGTGAGTTTAAGGAAAAAGACTCAATGTTCCAACCTGTGAAAGAGATTTTACCAATTTTAGGTAATGATATTGATAATCCAGGGATGTCAATCCCGATATCCCAATCAATGTCCGGCCATGAAAGTCTTAGTGAACCATCTGAATTCCACCACCCTTTGTTGCTGCCTCTAAAGCAAATAAACGATAAATCAGGGAAGTGAAGATTTAATCCATCCCACGATAAACCATCAATTTGAGAAAAGTCAAAACCTTGAGGTAAGAGGGCAAAAAATGCTTGTAAGTTTGGTATTTCTCCATCGAATTTGAAATCATTTATTGTTATATTATATCCAAATTTAGAATCTGATGAGCCGTCTGGTGCTTCCCATTCTAGGCCAGCGACTATCGATTGTACGGTCATTTCTAGTGAGCTGAAATCGATGATTTGCATTGCAGGCCTATTTCCAGAGACCATCTGAGATTGTAAAGTAGCATTCAACCTTGCACCAGAAATCCAAGACTGTTCGGACGCAGATGAACCTTCAGCTAAATAATCTGGCAATTTGATAGAAAATAGATCTGCAATTAGCTCAATAGATAATTGTAATTTAGTACCAATCGTAACCTCACTAAAGTATGCTACAGGATGTAAACTTAGACACTTGGTAGTGGAGTCATAATCGAATTCTAGTTCAACTCGAGGGAATGCATCGGCAGCAGTAATTGGAATTATGTAAGAATCGATCGAACTAAAATCTGTAATAATCGAGCATTCTCCATCAGTTCTTATTGGTACAGGTGGGCTTCCTTGAATTTCATTTACTATCGATTGAATCAAATCTGCTAGTGCTTCAGCAATCAATGTCCAAGGTCTTATCCCAGACAACATGCCTGAAGCCGAAGATATTGAATTTGATTCTAGCAACATATTATGATATCTTCCAATTGTTGAAAGAGGATCATTAATGAAATCAATGAAATCAATAGTCGGGGTGGAGCCTCCAATTCGCAAATCATTTCCACTCCCTTCCCAAATATCGCGAATTGCGCATGTAGAGCCATTATTTCTAGGGCAGACCAATCCTAGTAATGCTCCAATTCTTTGCAGATATGGATCTGAAACTAATATGTCCGATAGTGCATTACGGAATGGATCGCCTAGCATATTAGCCAATTCATCAGTTAGGCCACCAGAAAGTAAGTCGATATCTCTGGTCGATGCTCCAAACTGGACATTTATTAGTGCCAGTTCTGGTGAGAAACTGAGGTTTGGGCCGATTTTAAGGCCTGCTTTGAATTTTTCAACACTTCCATCTAGATTTCCTAAAGCATTCTTTAGATTTGCCGACATACCTGTGCTAGAACTATCCCAATCAAACAGAGTATTATCTGATGCAGTGACTTCTAATCCAATAAATCCATCGTTAAGATATGTAATAGCGCCTTGGCCAAATAATGGTATGGAAAATAGATCTAAATCTAGTTTGAAATGTATTTGATTATTGTTGGCATTAAATTGTAATTCATAATCCCCATACGCTCTTGTTTTTACTAAGGTCGTTCCATCAACACCTGTTTCCATCCATATGTGTATTCCAAAAAGGCCGGAATTGGAAGCAAAACTAAACGATAAATCCCAAGGATCATCATAAGTTCCTGCGCCGGGGAAGAAATCCGAAACAGGACTTGGTTCTGTTCCGGTAAATAGTGCATAAGCATGATAAAACCAATTTTCTATTGGATGTGTGGCCAATCCTTCTGAATTGGTAAGAATTTGAAGAGCCCAAGATTTTATTCCATTGATTAGATCTTGAGAATTATTCATATTCATCAGTAGTGATATAATTCCAATTTCTGGGACTGAAGGGGACTTTGAACTGTCCAGTCCAAGAATTGGCAAAAGGTGATCTGAGATAGTTGGCGATGGGATTGCGTTTAGAAGAATATTTAGTAACTGGTCAAAGTCAGGATTGAAACCTTGTCCTGCATTTGCTATTTCTATTGAAAGGTCTTGTGGAACTGAGGCCGAAGGGCCAGAGAAATTTTCTAGATTTAGTTCGACATCTAATCCATCTCTGCCAATAGCTAATCTTAGTATGATTGAATCACAACTCATGTCACCAACTTCAAATTGTCCGGTCCCTGAAGGTTCAATTCTTAGTTGAATTGAGGTTTTAGCCATGGGTTCGGAATCGTCTTGGAATAGTAGGAAACTATGGTCTATGGTATCAGTGGGAGTTGACTCAGAACGTAAAATAGGTAGAGAAATGTCTGCACTAAATTTAATATTGTTATTGATTATGATGTTTGATAATTTTGCGAATAATCCTAAGTAAATAACTTGACAATGATCGCCTGAATTACTTCCACTAGTTATTTGCCCTTTCATTTCTCTATGATGAGTAACTCCGATGTCCACTTGGTAATTAGTCCCATGGGAATTGAAAAATGGTTGCCAAATTTCTTCTTTGGCTGAAGGAGAGATTTGAGGGGTTACATGCCCATTGATGTCTCTATACATTGTGAATGATGAGGGGATTACTTCAGGGTCTAGGAAATCAAAGATAGATAGTAAACTGGAAGTCCTCTCATAACTTTTGATAAAACCTATTGCCTTTTGGAAATCCCATCCAGCAAGATCTAAATCATCTCCATTTCCGCCAATTAAGCCTAATGCATCTAGGATTGGAAGTATTGGCCCTTTGATGTCTTCAGCAAAGTCGTCAACACTGATACTTACACTAGAGCTCAAGTTGTTCAACCTCCTGGTCGGAATATTCCTCAACTGCTGTGATGAGTGTTCCAGCTTCTCCGATTGCAAAACCACCGGCAAATGTTCCATCGGGAGTTGAAGAATCAATCCATGCTAAAACATGATTCCAAATAGTTTCTATGAAAACTTTAGACCATTGACTTTGAATTAATTCATTGGATTGGATAATAGGGTTTGCGACTGAAATTCTATTTGGATTTTCAGGATCTCCGAGATCGAAGGTTAAGTCGACTTTTACCGAATCTGTTTGATCACAGGCAACAGGGATAGAAATATTCAACTCTCGTTCCTGCAGTTTAACCTCTAAATCTTGGTTATTTACAACTAATTCAGAGCCCATATAATTCCAGACAACTGGCCCTTCATTTTCTTGCCCGACTTTATCTTTCAGATATGGCTCCAAAGAAGTAAATGTACCATCATGTTCTACCTCTACAGGCATTAATGATATCAATTGACGATAATCATCAGGGCTTAAAAATCCGTGAAATTTTCCTTCCTTATCTATCACTAGAACGCCTTCAGGTTCTCTTTCCCTAATAACTTCAACTGCTTTAACTATTGGAGTATCTAATCGTAGTCTTAGAAGATCACTTTTCATATGTGTCTTGATTTTTTCTTTTTCTGGATTTTTCTTGCTGGAGAAGATATTAAGAATTTGTTGCACCGAAATTATACCAACCACACCCTTCTTTTTATCTTGGGCAAGTACAAATTGAACAGAAGGTCTCCTAAGTAATAACGATACTTTATCCAATGTCGAATTTACCGGTACTAACCGAAATTCATCTCTTAGCTTTACAGCATCTTCGATGGTCTCAGGCGGGTCTTTTTTTATACCATCAGAAATTAGAAATCGTGATTTCATCTCTCTAAAATCCTCGGCACTTAGGTAACCAGCAAAAACGCCCTCAGTATCGATTACCAAGACAGCATCGGGTCTTAGTTCAGTGATTTTTTCGATTGCTATTTCAATAGGAGTATCAGATCTTAATCTAACCAAGTTGGTAGACATAATTTTAGATGCTTTGAAAGTAAGTGGGTCTTCCCCTTGTTTTAATGCCGAAAGCAGCACTTGTGCTTTTATGATTCCAGCGATACCTTTTCCTTTGGGTGAACGGATTAATGCTGCTGAATTTTTCACTGGGCTCAATGCCTTGGAAACGTCAGAAAGAACAGAATTATGCGATAATAGCGCAAATTCGTCTTTCAACTCAAGTTCTCCAACTGTAGCATACATGACATCCGCATTAATTAAATTTAAAACCGCATTAAAAATACTTTTTCATTAACATTACAGTAAGTATAATTTAATTTGGATATCAGGCGTGAATATGGCTAAGGGTGAACCTCTGCTCAAGGACTTAAGGCACGAGGATACGTATCAGATTGTTGAGCCTCATGTTACAATGCCTGAAATAGCTGCAAAGTTTGCTGAAAGGCCCGATGATGCAATTTTAGTTTATGATAGCAAGAAAGATAAATTTCTAGGAGTCATGTACCTTTATGATTTTTTGAAGCATTATGGCTCGCCACCGAAAGGGGTTAGTTCGATTCAAAAAGCAACTGTCGGTGACTGTGCAAACACAAATATAATCTCAATTAGTTGGGAAGATAATGTTTCGCAAACCTGGGCTAAGATTAACAAGTATAAGCCGAAAGGAATTTTACTTCACGATAAACATAAAGAGTTTGTAGGTTACCTTTCCAATAAGGATTTATGGGATGGGTTAGAACAGATTTCCTCGATGGAAGATGAAGACTAATTTCTGGATTTACTTACGGTGATTTAATGGGTCGATTAAGTCAAGTAATGGAAAATCCATTATTTCGCTCATTTCTATTATTTTCTGCCTTTAGAGCAGTTTATGGAATGGGAATATTGGTAGTAACCTGGTTTTTAGCAACTAACGATAATACTCCTTGGTGGTTTTCAATCGTATTCTTGCTTTTCTCGATGGTATTTTCAAGGATATTGTTTAAGTTTATCAAATCAAAATGGCAAAGAGATGATGTTCCAACGACAACTACTTAGCATTGATTTTGAATTGTTCGACAGAATCCTTGATACATGTTTCCAGGCTTTCCCACTGAATGCCAAGGATTTCAGTCGCTTTATCTGATGACAGGTTTGAATCTCCTTTGAATAAACTCTTAGCCCTTTTTCTGGTCATCATCCGCTTGCCACTTTTTATGCCACTAATCCAGTCAAAGAAAATTACTAATGGCATCATTATTTTTGGTATGGCAATTTTTGTTGCCTTACTTTCTGGGTAAATTTTCCGCGTAGTCTTACACACATCGGCGAAGGTCAGATTTTTATGAGGAGCGACAATAAACCTGCCTTCGGCTTCTTCGACTTCAAAGGCACGTCTGTGGGCAATTGCGACATCTTTGACATGAACAATCGGAATCGGTATTTTTGGCGCCATAGGAATTTTACCGCTGATTATTTCGGGGAAAAATTCGACACTTGGAGTTGGGTGTACAAAGCTACCACCCATTACCGCACCGGGATTGATAACCCTTAGGTCTAGGTCGAGAGTTTTAGCCATTTGCCAAGCTCTTTTTTCGGAATCAGTTTTAGCGATGATGTAGGGAGAGAATCTATCTGATTGCCAGTCTGCTTCAGTCTTCTCACGACCTTTTGGTGTATTTCCTACCGCTGCGATGCTCGATGTGTATATCACACGCTTAATTCCAGCATCTTTGGCTGCTGTTAGTAAGTGTACTGTGCCTCTTATAGCGGTCTCGATAATCAATTGTCCATCATCAGTATTTGAGTAGATAGTCGCAGTATGGAAAAGAGAATCACAACCTGTAATTAGTTCACTCCACGGGTCTGCATCAAGGATATCGCCTTCGACCAATTCAAGTCTTTCTTCGCAGTTAAGATCGATAGCGTGCTGCCTCACATGGTCCACTTTTTTTGGGTCCGATAATGAACGGACTGAGCCCTTGACAAAGTATCCATGTTCCAGTAAATCGCGAACAATATTATTGCCAATGTGGCCATTTACCCCTGTGACAAAGATTTTCTGAGGTTGATTCTTTTTCGCCGCCATAATATTGCGACTTACTCATCACTATTAATTACCAATATTATCCCACAATCAAGAATTAACAATTTTTTGGTAATCTTTACCACTTTGTTTTAACGTTCTTTCTTGAGTTTTATAATCTACATGATATAGTCCAAATCTTAGTTTGTAGCCTTCAGCCCATTCAAAATTATCCATTAATGACCAGTGGTAGTACGATCTAACATCATACCCTCGTTTAATAATCTCTGATATGCACCAAATATGGCGTTTAAGGTGGACTGGTCTAATGCTATCGTCTGAATCTGCAACACCATTTTCAGTTATCTCGATTGGAACATTAAGTTTAGAAAGTAATTTGACCGAGCGTTCGAGTCCTTCAGCATACATAACATAGCCAAATTCAGTCATTATTTCATGCTCGCGTTTGGGCAATTGGACACCGACTTTTTGTGGAATGAATGGGCTTGTTAAAGCATGGGTGTAATAATTCAAACCGATAAAATCGAATGAATTTTTTGCTCCATTTATTTTACTTCCAAACATTCGACCCTTACTCAGTGCGGATATTATGGCACCATTCCAGATATAATTTAGGGCACCAGCAGTTAGCCAGTGGATTATATTCCATCTTCTTAATGGGTCAAAAAGAGTTACATTTTTCGCTAAACCGATTCTTGAATCGGGGTTTAATTGTTTGAGAGTATGATAGGTTTGCGAATGAGCATTGAGCATGTTTTTCATCACTTTGATAGTTTTAAAAATCGAGCCCTTTCCCGGTGGGAACATTTTCATGTAATATCCCATTATGGAAAATACCTCAGGTTCATTTACAGTACACCAATCCTTTACTTTTGGATTTAATTTAGTGAAAACTTTTTTGCAGTATTCAGTCCAATGACTGATGTTTTCTTGTTGGTAAAACCCACCAATCTCCTCGAACCAAATCGGGTGAGAAAAGTGGTGTAGTGTGACCATCGGCTTAATTCCTTTAGCAATTAAGTCATCTATCATATCAGAGTACTGGTTTAGAGCATCTTCATTCCAAGAACCTTTTTCCGGCTGAATTCTACTCCATTCAACAGAAAACCTGTAGGACTTAACTCCTAAATGTTCAATCAATTCAAAATCTTCACGCCATCTTGTCCAATGTTCACACGCATTGTTACTCTGTTCGAGCCCGGTCCTCCTTTCAAAATCAGACCAATTATTGTTGTTGTTTCCTTCAATTTGGTGTGACGCAGTCGCAACTCCCCAAGTAAAATCCTGCGGAAATTGATACTCCTCACAATTTATTTTCGTCCAGTCCAAGTGCTCTTCTGGGTATTTTTTTGAAAGAAATAGAATGATTATTGCGTAGCAGGAAAAGCCGATAATCAGGTACCACCACCAAACCATGCTACGCGATAAGAGTGTTGCAGTTATCAGTTGCGGTGCGTGTTAAATCATCGGAATACTTCTAAATCTTCAAATGCTAGCGTAGCCATGGACCCAACCACGTTAATCGAAGAAGGTCTTGCTAGTGTGGCGGATACAATCGATGAGCGAATAGGTAAAAAGTGGTGGTCTAAGTTTTTGTATCCACTGATTATTGTCGGTGTCCTTTCAGTTCCGATAATATACTACTACTGGTGATTAATCTTTCGACAAAATACCGCAGCGGAAATTATTGCAGATGTGGCTAGAAACATCTCGAATCCAGGCATACTTTCATCTTCTGTGCTACATCCATCATCAGTTGAATCAGAACCACCAAACACACCATCCTGATACCAACACGAAGACCAAGTCTTGTACCAGTCGCCTAATGGGTAATTAGTATAGTTTCCGTCCTCATAAATTGCTTTCACTCTCCAGTTAACATAGGTGTGGTCACTGGGAGGCGTTAACGAGATACCATGGTCTTGTCCATCCACATTTGCATCCATTTGAACAGGTGGATCACAAACACCATCATTTAGGCAGATTTGCGTGGTAATCTCAAAAGTAGTATTATTTTGATAGGCATCATCATTCATTCTGATTTTCAACGACCAACTTTGAGAATCAACAGAGGGGGAATCACGTGACAAAATTGTGAAGGGGACCTCGTCATCATTTGGATTAACGTCCTCGCCTGCAGTTGCATTACCGGCAGAAACATTGGTCAGTGCGAAAAAAAAACTAATCAGCAAAGCAATTACAATCCTCTTATCCATGAAAAGGCTAGGTTGATACCATATATAGAATTAGGCTTTTGACTTATCAGGAAAATGTATCAAAAGTATATTTTTCTCCTCACGGCGGCTAAACATTCATCAGTATTGCCATGTTCATCGCTCATAGAGGATGCAATAATTCTGTTTTGGGTGGTTAGGTGAAGACAACATATCGAATGATGGGAATTGCTGATTTCATCACATTGGCAAATGGCTTACTCGGAGTTGCTGCCATTTTGTTCATTGTTCTGGCCGTGGAAAAGTTACAGAATCCTTATTTTGAGGATGGAGTCAACACGAATTACATCTGGGGAGCAATGACTTGTATCTTATTTTCAGTTATCGGAGATATAATCGATGGCCCAATAGCAAGAAAATACTCCAAAAGAAAGCTTCTGGGAGGGACTCTAGATGTGATGTCAGATTGCATCTCTTTTTGTGTCGCACCTGCATTACTGATTTTTGTGATGTTTGGTAGATGGGGTGAAGCGGCACCAATATGGACCATATCTCTAGGAATTGCGGCATGCTGGGTTATCGTAACAGGTATGTTGCGGCTTGCTAGATTCCAATATGAAGAAGCCTCCGATAAAGCGTATTTCCACGGGCTAGCATCACCTGCTAATGCGATGCTGCTGATCACTGCTGCTGCGATGATTTGGCTTCAACCATCAGCGGGTTTTGGACCTGAGGTTTCTGGTGATTCTCTGTCTGGTATATTTGATTCCTCTTCAACTTATGAAAAGCCATACTTTGATTTTCTAATTTTGCCCATAATGATAATTTCTGGTGGTCTGATGATTGCTGACAGAAAATTACCGAAGAATAAACATGGCTTACCACTGAAAATATCCACATTGCAAGGTCTAGCTATTTTGTCAGCAACAATTCTTTCTTTATTTAATTCCACTGATTTTGGCATTAATTCAGGCGATACAAAACCACAATTTTTACTGTACTCAATTTCGGGTTTACTATTGTTAGTCTACATTATTACGGGACCGGCGCAGTCAGAATTACAGGAAGTCCGATCAAATGAGTCTGAGTAATCAAGCCTCAACTGCGCTACTCAATTTACGACTTTCTAGATAGTTAACGAACAGAACGTGTGACATTAGAATTATCAGTCCGATTGCGAAAATTATGTCCCACGAAATTTTGAATATCAGTCTAGGTAAATTCGGTGAAACGGATAACTGTAATCCTATCATCGATATTCTGAACAATAGTAGTAATGCGATATAGTGTACCGGCCATCCGGATTTTTTAAACAGGCTCCACCACATCATAGTCATCGCTACAGTGGCCCCGGCACCCATGAAGCCAACCCAAGCATTACTAGGCGAAAATCTGTCTCCGATATAGCCTCCATTGAGAAATATATTGCCTGGGTCAACATCTCTCGGATGAGCAAAGCCATCGATTTGTCCTAGTGCTGCCCACCAAGAAAACCATGCGACTACTGGGAAAAGTGCTAACATGATTGTTCTTGCAGTTTCGCGATGGATTTTGTCGGTTTTTTGTAATAGGAATTTCAGCTCCTTGGATAGGAATGATTCTACGCTTGAGTACAATATCATAGTAGCAGCAATGGCCCAACCACCCCAAGTCATCGCTAGCCAATAAAGGGTGCAATAGAGGAATATTTCTTGGTATCCATTTGACTTTTTGAGGAATAAGTAGAATCCATAGATCAGGTAAAAAATTATTCCGGAAAGAAGTACCCAGTCGACAAAGTTGTTTTCCAGTGAAATCAAAAATGGAACAATTGTGAATAGCCCGGTGACGGTAATTTTTTGGTTTCTGGATTTGAAAAAATCATTTCGATTGACAAAAATCCAGGTCGAAATCAAGATCAATCCACTGCCGAATAAGACCGATGGAATAGTTTGTTCGAACGTAAAAAATATCATAATTCGTGGCAGCGAAAACCCTAATGAACGATGGTGTGAAAGAAATATAGTTGGAATCATTACCATTGAATAAAATATTTTTTGCTTTTTTGAGGTTTTTTCAGCACTGTTGGATTTGGTAAAAATTGGGAATAAAATCATTAGCAATAACATCAGATTGAGTGCAGAGAAACGAGTTTCGACATAGGTCAACATGAAAACTGTTGAGGCAATCAATAGATATGTCATGGATTTGAGGAACTTCTTATCTTCCGATTTAGTCCACATTAGATAAATTGCTAAACTGGCAACAGTATAAGGTAAGATATTTCCTAAGGGATAGAATATCATCACCACAGTTTGCCTATTTGCGGCAATCAGCGTTGATGTGGCAAAAATTAGTGTGAAAATAGCGCCGCTGTAATAGGTCAACTTATCATTAAGTCCGTTTTTCTTCATCAAGTACATGACCGAGGAACAAATTATGATAAAAGAAAAACATGAAATTAGTAAATCGATATTTCTTATCCCCATCTCCTCTGGCGATATTTCATCCCACTGAATGATTTCTGAAGTTAATCCTTCAACGTAGGGGTGACCATTTTCTTCCATCCATTCATTTCGCTTTACTGTAGCATTCCAATTCCACTGTTCCAAATCTTGTCGATGTTCTGGACTAATTTCTAACATATCTAGTGGGAAAATTCCGTGATTGGCGTGGGGTAGTGGTAAGGATAGCAGCAAAGATGGTAAGGTTGCTAAATCTCTCTGATCAATTTGTTTTTCTACTTTATACCCTTTCTTGATGTTTGGCCCCCAGGCCCAAGCTCCAACTTCGCGAATGATTTCATCAGGTGAGCCATGTTGACCAGTATCGGTCAGTCCATGGTCCGAAGTTACTACAACAGTCCAGTTATCCGGCACCTTTTCGAAGATTATGGCAAAGTTGTCATCTAACCAACGCAATTTGTCCTTGTACTCAATTGAATCTTTAGAACCATATCTGTGTCCAATGCTATCTAGTCCGGATAGGTGAGCAACAATTACATTGGGTATTTTATCATACAGAATGTCAGGTTTTGTATTACTAGTGGGAATATCTCCATCCAGCCAGCTATTGAGGGTCTCGAATGATTCCTCATCACCGCGCATATAATCTGCATGACCATATCTATGTTTCATAAAGTTGACATTATCATTATCGGAGTAGAGTTCCCCCCAAACATAGTCACCGACGATGCCAAATTCATTGTCAGCAAATCCATCACCATCTCCATCAAATGAACTGGATAAGGACCATCCGTCGGGTGTTCCCGGATGTTCTGGATGGAAATTACTCAATCCTTCATTTGGCCTTGATGGTATGCCTGTCGCCATTTCTTTAACACATGAGGCCGTCATGGTAAGTGGATTGGTGAATACATCGATGTAAGTGCCGTTATTTGCTGTCATTGAATTGAGTGTGGGCATAAGACTTGGGTCTTTCATCATGTCTCGCCGTCCACCGTCAATAACAATAAAAAACAGGCCATCACTAAGTTTTTCATAGTTTTCTGGAGGCATTTCTACCCCCTCTTCTGGGGCTGGCGCATCAGTGATAATGTATGAGCCAGTAAACACTAATGAAGGGAGTGCAAGAATTGCTACTATGGCGATTGCTTGGAAGACGAATAACTTACTCAGGGATATGCTAATATCGCCACTATCTTCCATGGTCAAAAATTTTTCTTCATGTACTTAATATTCATCACTGCAAGGAAAAATATACTATGGTTTAGACTGTATTTTACGATCACCGCTCACCGAAATTGATTGAGGTTTACAACGCCGACCTCAAGCCTTTCATGCGTAGGATGTACCTCAATCATTTGAACAGGAACCGAAAGAATTTCTGCCAACTCTTCAGCGATTGATAGTGGGATTTCAATGCGTTCATTCGAAGCATCAAATCTTATCCAGCCTTCATCGATTTCCAAGGCTTGTTTTAGCTCAGTGATATCTTCCCTAGCGTCATCGGGTTTGGTTGGAATTGCACCAAATAGTATTGTATCATCTTCGCTTAAGACTTCATATGGGCGAAGGTTAGCTTGCCCTCGTCTTCTAAAACGTGCTCTCAACTGCCCAGCATCTTTGAATTGGGCAGTACAAAATTTCAAGTGAAAACTTAAGTCTCTTGATGCTTCTTTAAGTTTCATTCCAAGTTCGAAAGAACCCTCGGCAGCAGCAGTTATTCCACCGCTTAGATTAAATCCCCTAACATCCATATTCTCTTGATTACCAACTGTTATTTCCAACTCATTCAGGTTAAGAAAATCAACAGGTGAATCGTGAAGTTGTTCTAAGAGAGAAAATAATTGTTCTTCTTTGTCAGGTTCACATGGTAACTCTACACCAACTTTAATCCCAGCATCTTTACAAGACTGCATAACAGTAAGATATTTTTTGATTGTTCCATCCAACAAATGGAATCTTATTTCATCGAGTTGGGCATCACCGAAGTCTTTAGCTCGTTTCGGATTAAAAGCGATTGAAGTGTATAGATGAATATGGTGTTGAGGACCAAATTCCGCCTTCAGTTGCTTTACTGCTTCAAGCGATTTTTCAATATCCAGCATAGGATCGCCACCAGTAATTCCAGTTCCGGTTGCATTCATTGCCCGTCCTTCTTCAATAACCTCATTCCATGTAGTACATCTTCTTTCATTGGCGAACATGTCAGGACTCTCTCTCCGATTTTCTGATAGCGGGCAATAATCGCATCCCCAATGGCATTTTCCAGTGACGAACAGAACCATTTTACTTCCTTTTTGACATTGAATACACCCTTCTGCTTCTCCGCATTCTGCAGAAGGAATTTCGGTCGCTGAGGTCATGGCTTGTGGCATGTTATGACCACTCCCAATATCTTATAGGTTTCAAAGTCTCGTAAGATTTCAGTAAAAATAATGCTTTGCTTGAGTAATTAACCATCTGTGGAACCTGCGGTCTAAGGTTAACTCTGGATGGAATGTCAAGGCGAGTTTTGATTCATCCAGAACCCCAACAATCTCTTCATCTAACATTGCAACTGGAGTGCATTTTACCGATTTAGAGATGAACCGAGGGGCACGGATAAAAACTCCGGGAAATGAATCTGAATCAGGTTTCGCAGCTTCATGTGACATTCTTAGAGGTTTATGATTGAAGTTATCACGCTGTAATTCTATTTGATTTGTGTATTTGCCGGAAGGAGTTTCTAGCCTTACCTCTATTGGAGCTTGAAATGATTGTCGCTGTCTTCCCCAAGCATTTCTAGAAATTTCAGCATCAACAAATGGTTCAAAGTTTTTGCTCGGATTGGATAGAAGAATCGCTCCTGCACAGGTCCCTAGCACCGGTCGTTGAGGAAAATCTTTCATCCAGGTAAAAATTCCGTCAAGCAGTGATTCACTCAAACTTGCCTTTCTCATCGCAGTAGACTCCCCGCCTGGAAGTACCAAAGCGGCTATTTCGGAATTTATTTGCGATGATTTTCTTAGTTCGATAATTTCAATATCGATTTCTAACTCTTTAGCAGCGTTAAGCAATGCTTCGGCATGTTCATGCCGCGCGCCTTGTAACATAGCCAAACCGATGCGCAACATGTTAGTCCGTATATCTCGTACTCTATCAGCCCAACGGCTATGAACATCAATACAAGGTGTTGAAGAACTGGGTTAAACTGCGTCGAACAATGACGGAGTATACCGACGACTGTTTTCTTGTCCCCGGGCCGGTTAGAATGAATCAGGCTTGCTTGGAGGCGATGTCAACCCCGGTTATTACTGCTAGGGGTTCTGAGTTTCGAGACGTCATGGCAGAACTGAATTCTGGGTTGAGGTACGCATTCAATTTATCTCCTTCGATACCGGAGAAGAAAACCCAATCATGGGCTGGAGAGGATGATTACAAAGTCGTGGTTGTATCCGGTAGTGGAACCGCAGGGATGGAGATGATTATTGCCAACAGATTTAGAACGAATGATCTAGTTTTAGTTCCTACTAACGGCAAGTTCGGTGAAAGAGTTGCAGAAATGTGTTCGAGATTTTGTAATGTTAAACACATCAAGTATGAATGGGGTAGGGCATTCGATTTATTTGAATTAGAACAACAACTCGAGCGAAAATGTTACGAGGCTCTACTCATATGTCACAATGAAACAAGTTCGGGCATAACACAAGATGCTCCGGCGATTGCAGAGATGTGTCAACGTCATAATATTCCTTTTATTCTCGATGGGATTACATCCGTTGGAGGACTACCTGTAGATGTTGAAGGATGGGGAGCCGAAGCTGCTGTGATGGGCGCTCAAAAATGTACTGCTGGACCTTCAGGCATAGCGGCTATAGCAGTTAATTCACATTACATTGAGAGGTGTAAGGCGATTAGAGAGCAAAGTGAATCAAATCCAGTATTCTATCTAGATATGATTTCGGCATTGAAAAAAGGTGACGACGACCAGACTCCATGGACTCCAGCAATTAATTTAGCTATGGGTTGGTCAAAAGCTCTAGAGGCCTTGAAAGACGAAACCTTGGAAGCTCGATGGAAAAGATGTTCATTACTTTCACGTGGCGTTCAAAATCTTTTTTCTAAACTTGGTTTTGAATTACTTGCAGACCCATTTCAGAGAAGTGATACCGTTACTGCAATTATGTATCCGGAAGGCATAGATGATTCATGGCGCTCCGATTTGAAAGAAAAGTACAACACTCAAGTTATTGGAGCACAAGACCATTTGAAGGGAAAAATGTTTCGAGTTGGTTCAATGGGTGAAACTACTATCGAAGAGATGATTGAGGGTTGTAAAAGAATGATTTCTTGTTTCAACGATCATGGTTTAGAACTACCCGATGTTGACGTTGGTTCATTTTTTGGGGAATAGAGATGAATTATATTGTATTAGGTAGATTCCAACCTTTTCACAACGGCCATGTTTTATTGATTGAAAGGGCACTAGAAATGGCTGGTACAGATGGTAATGTAATAGTTGCAATCGGTTCGGCATCCTGTCAAATGGAACCGAGGAATCCATGGACTGCCAATGAGCGAAAACAGATGGTGCAATCTTGGTCTAAACAAGTAGAAGTTGTCTTAATTGACGATATAAACGACCCACCTAACTGGGTCGAGCACGCAACAAAATCTCATGGTGAAGGAATACTAGTTACTTCCGATAAACCGACTGCTGAACTATATCGCGAGGCCGGTTGGGAAGTGATTGACGTAGATTTGACCAACCGTGAAAACTTTGAGGGTTGGAGGATTAGGCAGACTGCGAAAATGCTCTCTACAATTGATGATTTTGAAGCAGTGAGAGAGGTTTTGTCAGCATCAATACCATCTGAAGTTATTGAATGGCTTATCGAAAATGACGCCTTATACAGGTTGTCAACATTCCAGACCGGTGTCTACGCTGGGTAATTATTCAGAAGATACCACAACTCTTGCAGCAACCAGAACTCTTTGTTTGTACATGTATCCTGCTTCTAAGACATCGACCACAGATCCTGTGGGGAATTTTTCAGAAGATGGAATTGTGGTAATCGCCTCCATTTTGGCAGGGTCAAATTGTTTTCCTTTAGCGTCAATCGCACTTACCCCTTCACCAGATAATTCATGCCACATTTTGTTTCTGAGCAGTCTCAAACCTTGAGCTACAGGAGTTTGGTCTTCATCATCTAAGGTGGATAATGCTCGGTCAACATCTGATAGAATCGTTAACATTTTTCTAGCAAGGCCCATGCCACCATACTGTATCAATTCCGATTTTTCAGCCATCAGTCTTTTACGAACATTCTGGGTTTCAGCCTCTTTATACGCAATTTCTTTTTCGGCTTTTTCAGCCCTTGCCAAAGCCTCTTCTAGAGGATCTAGTTCTTCTTCAACTCCAACTTCCATAGTCTCAGTGTTCTCATCGATAATTGGTGTTTCATCATCACTATCGTCGATGATGTCATTGTCCTCACTCGGAGATTTGTCTTCAGACATTGTCTGCCGGTTACATAACTATTCTTTGAACCCGTCGAAACTATGAATTCAATATTTCTGCAATATTATTTTCACCATGACCCCATTTTTCTGCTTCCATGTGTTCTCTGCCGACAATACCGATTAAGGATTCATCTTGTCCCCATTTGGTTAAAGTATGAACCAGAAGCCTTGAAGTTTTATCATGTGCCTCATAGGTTGGAATTATTTTTGGATCTTTCTTTTCATCCAGAGTTTCCCCAAGTTCTTTTCTTCGTTCCATCCAATCTAAGCAAACTTTCTGAGCAAATTCATCTTCCGGAATTCCCGATAACTTTTCCATTAGATCATCCCATGTCGAGTGAGAGTACAGGTCCTTCTGGTTCGCAATTTCCCTATCTAAAGCGACATCTAAATACAGATATGTTCTTGCTTCCCATGAACTCCACTCACCTGGGCTTGCCCATAGCATTAGTTTGAGAATTCCTTCATCGCCTTCAGACATTTCTTGAAGAGCCACTTTGACATTGGTATCAGGACTTACCTCAAAATCGTCCATCCAATCTAATATTTCTGCTTCACAATCGATATCAAATAATCGACTTAGTTTGCTATCGGCTGCTGGTCTAGATTCTCGTAAAGAACCTTTTTCCATACTGGAATATAGTTCATTCCATGTCATTTTCAATAAGGAATCTAGGCTCGAATAATCTACTAATAAGACCACGGACTCAATTCCCATGAACTTGCCCAATCGGCCGACTACTTTGAGTTAATCGATTTATTCTTCCTCGGACAAGGCAACAAATCCAACCTTGTCATCAATTGTGCATTGTGCTATTCAACCATATCGTACTCGAGCATATTTTCTTGTTTCGACCTGATTCTTCCCAAACCTAATCCGTGGTGTGGGACAATCATTTGCATTTGCAATGATAATCCATACTTATTACTGATTATTCCAACTCTTCTTCGGATCTGGCAATGTAAATATTTGTTCATTTCAAACCGTAAAAATTCGCATTCATAGCAATTTCAAACGGTAGTATTGAAGAATGCGCATCATTTGGCCGCAGTTAGAGGCTTTTTTATGGCGACAATCAAGGAGCAAATCGAATTGATTCGCGCCGAGATTGATAAAACTCAAAAAAACAAAGCGACAAATGCTCACATTGGTAAATTAAAGGCAAAAATCGCACAACTAAAAATCAAAGAAGAAAAAGCACATGCACATTCAAAAGCCAGTGGTGGCGGCAAAGGTTTTGAGGTCAAAAAATCCGGTGATGCAACTGTTGCACTTGTTGGTTTTCCATCAGTGGGGAAATCAACATTGATCTCCAAAGTTACCGATGCACATTCTGAGGCAGCAGGTTATGCGTTTACCACTTTGACATGCATTCCTGGTGTTATGGAGCACCGCGGTGCTAAAATACAGATTTTAGATTTGCCTGGTCTAATTAAAGGCGCCGCTGAGGGAAAGGGAAGAGGTCGCGAAATTCTCAATGTGATTCGTAGCGCAGATATGGTTCTGTATATCGTAGATCCTTTCCAAGACGCACATTTCAATGTATTACATCGTGAACTCCACAACGCAGGCTTACGTTTGAATGAAACAAAACCTCCTGTTTTTATCAAACGTACTGAACGAGGGGGTATTGATGTGCGAACGACTGTTGAACAAACCCACCTAACCGAAGAAGAGATGAGCTCAATTATTCGTTCATTTGGTTATACTTCAGCGATTGTTACGCTTAGAAATGACACCACTGCTGAGCAAATAGTTGATTGTTTGGCAGAAAATAGAATTTATGAAAAAGCAGTAATTGCGATAAATAAAATAGATATTGCTACAGAAGAAGATTTGGAAAGAGCGACTAAATCACTTCCTAGTGACTGGCCGATTATGCGAATATCAGCATTCAAGGATATTGGTTTGGAAGAGTTAAAGGATTTCATTTATGATAATCTAGGATTTATGAGAGTTTATCTTAAACCACAGGGCCAAGAGGCAGATTTGGAAGAACCTCTGATTGTCAAAGACGATTCAACAGTTCAAAATATCTGTGCAAAGTTACACAGAGATTTCGTTAGGAAATTCAGATACGCCAGAGTAAAAGGACCCAGCGCAAAGTTTGATTGGCAAAGAGTTGGGTTAGATCACTTACTAAAAGACGGAGATTTGCTAACGATTGTCGTTAAGCGCTAATCCCAAATACCCATATCCATTTTTGCGTCTTCACTTGCGTGTATTTTTGGATCCCATCTCGGTGTCCAGACAAGGTTAACATGGACGCTATCGAGCCCGTCTGTGGCTAATGCTGCTCTATGAGTTGCTGCCATTATTTCAGCTGCTGCTGGACATCCAGGGCTGGTCAATGTCATGTCAATTTCAGCATGTTGAGAGTTATCCTTGGTTTCTATTCGAACATCGTAAACAAGTCCCAATTCAACTATTGATAGTTCAAGTTCGGGGTCCTCAACTTCGTCTAATTGTACTAATACTGCTTCCTTATCTACCATTTTCTCACCTCATATTTAGTTCAATTTCTTTCATAACTTTGTCAAACATGTTTCTAAATCCATTAGACCTACTTGGTGATAAGGAATTTAGAACTCCTAAATCACTAGCAAATTCAGGAGTTAATTCCAAGGCTTCAGTAGGAGAAATATCTCTCAGGGCGATAGTTAAAATTCCCATTAGACCTTGAACTAACTTTGAGTCAGCGCCAGCTTTGAAGATAATTTCTTCGTTTTCGATACTGACTTTTACATGCGCCTCAGATTGGCATCCACGCACTCTTGTCGAATCATTCCAATACTCAATATCAAGAAAGTCGACTTCTTCAGACAATTCAAATACCATTTCTAGTCTTTCCATTTTGTCTTCCACTTCTTGAAATTCCTCTATTAAATCTTGAATAGTCAACGTTCCACTCAAGCAAATCTCTCCAGAATTTCTTTCAGTTGCTTTACAAATGATTCAGCTTCTTCACGAGTATTGTAGAAGTATAGGGAGGCTCTTACAGTGCCTGAAATTTTTAATCTCTCGAGCAATGGTTGGGCACAGTGGTGACCTGTTCTAACTGCAAAACCACGGGCGTCTAAAAGATGTGCAAGGTCCTCGCTGTTCATCGTGGGATGGAGAAAAGATACTACAGCGGCATCGCCATCATCATGTCTTCCGTAAACGGTCATACCCATTGACCGTAGTTGTTGTGATAACCACCTTGCGATTTCAAGTAGTCGTAAGTGTTCAGATTCAAAATCAATTCCTTGCATCCATTTGAGGGCAGCATTCCAGCCAATTGCTTCGGCGATTTTGGGGGTTCCTGCTTCAAATTTATGCTCATTATTTTGATAGGTAGAACCATGTATCGATACGGTTTCAATCATATCACCACCGCCCATAAATGGTTGCATCTCTTCGAATACATCGTTGGTAACAAGAAGAGCACCAATGCCAGTAGGTCCACACATTTTATGGGCTGAAAATGCCATAAAATCTGCGCCTAGCGATTTGAAATCAATCGATTGGTGGGGTGCACTTTGAGCGGCGTCCAGCAAAACTTTAGCGCCATTTTTCTTCGAAATTGAAATAATTTTTTCAACTGGGTTACAAACTCCCAAGACGTTAGAAATGTGAACTACACAGACCAATTTTGCCCCCTCAATTGATGCCTCAAAAATTTCCATGTCTAAGGTTAAATCCTGTTGTACAGGTACATATCTTAGTTCGATATTCATTTCTTTCGCCAACATCTGCCAAGGGACAATGTCAGAGTGGTGCTCCATTTCAGTCAACACTACAGCATCGCCGGGCGCAAGATTTGCCTTGGCCCAAGCATGGGCAACTAGATTTATTGCTTCTGTAGTTCCACTAGTTATGATAACTTTATCAGAATTAAAAATCTGTTTTAGAGAATTCCTGCAGGCTTCATATCCATCGGTTGCTTCACCTGCTAGAGTGTGAACTGCTCGGTGAACATTAGCATTCGAGTTGGTGTAGTAATCATTCATTGCATCGATAACGACTTGAGGTTTTTGAGTAGTAGCGGCGTTATCTAAGTAAACTAACGGGTGACCATTGACCTTTCGTTGTAAGATTGGGAATTGTTCTCTCATAAACTCACCCCATTATTTCGCTTTCAAGGTGAATCTTTAGTCTAGCCTTGAGATCTTCAGAGATTGTTTTATTGGTAAATGATGAGAACGTATTAACTAGAAAACCTTCGACAATCAACGCTTTAGATTGCTCAGTAGACAAACCGCGAGATTGAAGATAGTGCATCTGTTCTTTGTCAACAGGAGCACTGGCTGCTCCGTGTGTTGCAGTTACTTCATCGGATAAGACTTCTAATTCAGGAATTGCGTCAGCCCTAGCTTTTTCAGATAGCAGCAGGTTATGAAATACTTGTGCAGCATTAGAATAATTAGCATCATCAGAAATTAATAACTGTCCGGTTCCAATTGAATGGCTTCTGTCTCCACATGCAGCATTCATTACTAGCGAAGAGTTTGTGTATTTGACGAGGTGATTGATTTCCATGTGATGGTCATCATGTCGAGAGTCCATGGCATAAACGGCAACTGCTTGGTTCAGGGAAGAATTTTTTTCAACCAAAGTAGTTCTAATATCGGTTTTGTTCCGTAGTCCGCCGATTGATAATTCAGCGTACTCTAAGGTTGAATCCCTATGAACACTCCAATCTTCACATCTGAGTAGTTTGGAATTTGACTCTAATTCATTTACAAAAGCGTATCCAATGTTGGAGTTTTTGTCAATAGTCCCAGTGATATGTAGGCCGGTCCAGTCGCCATCTCCGGATAGATGAATAATGACACTTGCATCCCCTTTGCATCTTATATTTAGATGACCAATGTTGGTTTCGCCCGATGATGATAGGTTGATGTTTATCATTTGCCCTTTACCGACTACATCGATATCTGTCATGCCATCATGGCACTCGGAAATAAAAACTCTGGAAATATCGGAATGGTTTTTGATTACTCGATGCGAATCATGAAATTTACATTCTCCAGTTATGTCAACACTCAACGGATTGGACTTAGGAATTGTTTCAACCTTGGAGGGGTGTATTCGTTTCCAAGGAGTATATCGCCATAAGTGTTCAGAACGTGGAGGGATTTCCATGTCCAAGTAGGTCATCCGATAGCACCCTCCATCTCTAGTTCAAGCAATTTGTTCAGTTCAACAGCATATTCCATCGGTAGTTCTCGAGTAAATGGTTCAAAGAATCCATTGACGATCATACCCATTGCTTCTTCCTCGCTAAATCCTCGACTCATAAGATAGAATAGTTGCTCGCTGGAAATCTTTGAGACACTGGCCTCATGCTCTAAATCAGCAGTCGGATTTCCAACTTCCATGGTAGGGTAAGTGTCTGAGCGTGAGTCTTCATCAAGCATCAATGCATCACAAACTACTTTTGACCTGCAACCTTCAGCTTTTGGAGAGACTTGAAGCATTCCCCGATATGATGAACGTCCGCCATTCTTCGAGATTGATTTTGATAAAATATTGGAAGTTGTCCTCGGTGCTAAATGGTGTACTTTGGCCCCTGCATCTTGGTGTTGTCCCTCGCCGGCATAAGCAACTGAGATTACTTCAGCATGTGCTCCCTCTCCCTTTAGAACTACGGCAGGGTACTTCATTGTCAACTTGGAGCCGATATTGCCATCAACCCATTCGATGACGGAATTTGAGTGAGCGACTCCTCTCTTAGTAACGAGGTTGTATACATTAGCCGACCAGTTTTGAACTGTTGAGTATCTAATTTTGGCATTGTCCATGGCGATTAATTCGACAACAGCAGAGTGTAACGAGTCAGTAGAATATGTCGGAGCAGTACAACCTTCAACATAGTGGATACTGCTTCCCTCATCAGCAATAATCAGGGTCCTCTCGAATTGACCCATATTTTTAGCATTGATTCTAAAGTAGGCCTGAACAGGCATCTCAACATGTACATTTTTCGGTACATAGATGAATGAACCTCCAGACCAAACAGCAGTGTTTAGGGCGGAAAATTTATTGTCAGCATATGGTATTACACTGCAGAAAAATTTCTTGACAAGTTCGGGATGTTCTTTTAGTCCGGTATCCATATCTAAGAATATAACTCCCTGTTCTTCTAGGTCCTCTCTAATGGAGTGGTATACTGCTTCTGATTCGTATTGTGCAGTCACTCCTCCAAGCCATTTTTGTTCTGCATCCGGAATTCCTAATCGATCAAAAGTATTTTTGATGTCATCGGGGACATCATCCCAATCATTTTCGGTCTGGTTCGAAGACCTGAGGAAGTATGTTACATTTTCAAAATCGATACTTTCAAGCATTCCACAATTTCCCCAGTCCGGCATAGGTCTAGAAACGAAGTGGTGGTAAGCTTTGACTCTGATTTCAGTCATCCACTCTGGTTCGTTTTTTAGTGCAGAGATGTCTCTAACGACTTGTTCTGAAAGTCCCTTATCAAATCGAATAGTAGCGTTTTCCGGATCGTGGAATCCATATTGATAATCGCCTACAGCTTCATGTGCTTGTTCACTCATTAAATCGCCTCCAACCAATCATAACCTTTGTCTTCGAGTTTCAATGCCAATTCAGGTCCTCCTGTTTTGACAATTTTACCGTCGATCATAGCATGAACATAATCTGGTTTAACCAAGTCAAGTAGACGTTGGTAATGAGTGATAACTAGACATCCAGCATCTTGGGCAATTTCGTTGATTCCCTTCGAGACCACTCTTAAGGCGTCGATATCCAAACCGGAATCAGTCTCATCAAGTAGGGCTAATTTAGGTCTTAGCAGGAGCATTTGCAGGGTTTCAAGACGTTTCTTTTCTCCGCCACTAAATCCATCGTTAACATATCTTGCAAGGAATGATTTACCCATTTCCAGTTGAGACATTGCGCCATTTAATTCCTTTCTAAATTCTCTAGCTTTCAACTTTTCATCTCTGATGGATGACACAGATTTTTTCAAGAAATTACCGACTTGAACGCCTGGAATTGACGGAGGATACTGGAAAGACAGAAACATACCGGCCCGGGCTCGTTCATGTACTTCGTAATCTTCTAGAGGTTTACCCATGAATGTTACACTTCCCGAGGTTATCTCATATGCAGGGTGGCCCATGATAGCATTGGCCAGAGTAGATTTTCCTGCACCATTCCTGCCCATGATGGCATGGATTTCACCCTTATTTATGGTCATAGAGAGCCCGTTTATGATAGGAGTATCGCCAACGGATATGTGCAAATCGGTGATGCGAAGTACTTCCATATCTGCTCCCCTCACAGCCAACCTCTCTTTTCTCCTTTATGAAGTGGTGTAATACAATGTCACGCAGTGAAGCGTTTTTAGGTTAACCTAAAAACTCGATATTTCCGTGGCAAAAGCATTCAAATTAGACCCTAACTACCCAAGAACATGACCGACGATGATTTGGTGGCGAAATATGCCGCTGAAGCGTTAGCGTCAATGAAGCAAGAGGCACAGAAAAGAATTGATGAAGTTGTTGATGTTGAACTTGAAGATAGATTGCGTCAGACTTCTTTATTCACCCTGCTAGATGGTGATGAAATCATTCCAGCACTTTTGGCGAGGTTAAATGAAGTTAGGGCCGCCTTAGACGGCCATGGTGGCGGCATTGAGTTAACATCGTACCTAGTTAGCGGTGAACACAAAAAAACCCTTGAGATTGTTCTAGATTTAACCGGTGCTTGCTTGTCATGCGGGGCTGCACCAGGTACCCTTGAAGGGGTTAAGAATGACTTAGAATCGGATACAGAAATTTCATCGGTTAAATTTTCAAGTAAATTACTAGATACCTTTGATGAACTTGGCCGTGAGTTTATTCTTGCTCACGGGAAAGTGGAATTTGTTTAATTTTCAATATTTTTTCTAACCAACAACGGATGGTTTGAAGGAGTTTATCTTCTGGCCACCAATATGCCAGCATGGCGAGAAGGAACCCGTGAAGACCCTAAGCCATGCAGGGATCAAGACCAGGGAAAGTTCGAAATTATTCAACGAGATGGTAGAGCTAGAATAGGACGCCTACATACAGAACATGGAATTTTGGAGACTCCAGCCTTACTCCCAGTCATCAATCCCAACATTAGAACTGTAGAGCCAAGAGAGATGTGGGATAGATATGGAATTGGAGCTTTAATCACTAATTCATATATTATTTGGAAACACGAAGAATTGAAATTGAAAGCTCAGAAAGATGGGGTTCACTCCTTGCTTGATTACCCAGGAATTATTATGACAGATTCCGGTACATTTCAGTCATATGTATATGGAGACGTCGAGGTGGGGGTGGAAGAGATTGTCAAATTTCAACGTTCCATCGGCGTCGATATTGCAACTATGCTGGATGTATTTTCTCGGCCCGATATGGATGAATCAGAAGTCGAAAGTTGCGTCGACCAAACAATTGAAAGGGCGCAAATAAGCATTGATGCCTCCCAATCTACCATGCTTAATGGACCGATACAAGGTGGAATTTTTAGAGATTTAAGGAAAAAGTCCGCTTCAGGAATGAGTGAGTATGAATTTTCGGTTCACCCAATAGGCGGAATTGTACCGGTTATGGAACAACATAGATACAAGGAATATGCCAAAATTATGCTTTCATCCTTGCCATACTTACCTCCAAATCGCCCAGTACATATGTTCGGTTGCGGGCATCCAATGCTATTTCCGATGTCTGTTGCACTAGGAGCAGATCTGTTCGATTCTGCAGCCTACGCCTTATTTGCACGAGATGGTAGACTGATGACACCATGGGGAACTGAGAAAATTTCAGGGCTCGTCGATTGGCCAGTAATCACTCCTAGTATCGCAAATTTAACTCCAAAAGAGGTACTTGAGATGGATGAGAATGACAGGACAGTGATACTGTCAAAGTACAATCTTGAGGTAAGTCTTGCAGAACTTTCTCGATGTAAGCAAGCGGTTAGAGATGGTACTATTTGGCGTTTAGTTGAGCGACGAAGTCACCAACACCCTGCATTGCGTGAGGCATTCCTTTGGCTAACTACGAATCCTTCCGATGCACTAATATCAAATTTATCGAGTAACCAAATGGTACTTGACGAGAAATTAGCTTCGCAGGAAACAGGTCCCGAAAAAGGGGTTTGGGAACAGAGCTGGGATTGGATTGTAAATTCGCAGACAACACCGAGAAAGGGAGGTGAGCCGTGGGGCGGCAATGATACATTCACGAGGCCGCACATAATTGCTGCTAGAAATTTTATGTTTTCTCGCTGGCATCCTAAGGCTAACAGTGGTAAAGGGTCTTCTGAAGTTATGGTTTTACATGGTAGATCCGGCCCTTGGCGTGATCGGTGTGATAATCTTTTGACTAGGCTTATACATCATGCTCCTGGATTGGAAGTGATGATTCTTACACCAATTGGTCTGATGCCGTACTCTCTGGAAGATGTAAATCCTTTCACACACATTGAAGGTCCGGATTGGCTGTGGAGAAGTAGACCTAATTTGCCGTTAATTAGAGATGAATTAGAGAACTTTTCCATGGGTGATAGAAAAATCATTACCCTCGATTTGAGAGATGATGGTCTAGTGAATAGAGCATTTTCAAAATTAATTGAACAAGGTGTCCTAGGTGAAGAAAGCAGAGATGGATTTGTCGAGGCAAAGGATTTTGAAAAATCACAAACAAGTCTGCGCCGAAGAAAAGCAGCCGACAAATTTGCATTGTTTTTCAATATTCAAAGCGAGTTATCTTACGAATTAACCGCACAAACTGAATTTGTAATCAATCGACAAGGACGGATAAAAAACGTACTAACCTCAAGCGGCAAGCATTTAGCGAGTTTCAGACTTGGCGATGGTGGTCTCTCGCTCAACAATGATGGAGCCATTGAACTGCATAGTCATCGCCGCAGAGAACTACCGAAAGCATTTACTGAAGCAGAAATTTTCGGATATACAGGCGAAGGTCTAGGATGGGTAGTGGTTGATGATGATGCAGAACCTTTCATCCGTCAGGGGCGCAATGTCTTCCATGGATTCGTTATTTCGTGTGACCCTTGGGTTAGACCTAATGAAGCCTGCTTAATTGTTAATGGCAAAGGCGAATTATTGGGTCATGGAATTTCGCAGTGCACTGCTAGAGAACTAGCAACGTTTACCAAAGGGGTAGCAGTAAAGACTCGAGACGGCATCAAATTGGAAAATTAAACAAACATGCAGTAGTAGAATTGAATAGTCGTCTTCAATCTGACAATGATAGAGGGAGTCGTGCAGTGGTCGGAGATTACATAATCCAGACGTCCAATCTGTCAAAATCCTACGGCCCTCACATGGCTTTGGAAGACCTAAACCTCAAAATTAGCAAGGGTGCAACAGGTTTACTGGGTCCCAATGGGGCGGGTAAGTCAACATTTCTCAAAACAATACTAGGTTTAATTCAAGCAACTTCTGGTGATGGTAATGTTTTAGGGTACGACATTAGGACAGAAGGAGCCTCAATTCGTTCTCGAATTGGATACATGCCGGAATATGACGCTCTGAATCCGGATATGGATGCAATTTACCAAGTCCGTTACTCTGGCGAATTACTTGGAATGAATCCTGTTGTTGCTATGTCGAGAGCCCATGAAGCATTACAGTATGTCGGCTTGGGTGAACAGCGTTATCGAAACATTGGAAGCTTTTCCACCGGAATGAAACAGGCTACGAAACTCGCATGTGCTATTATCCATGACCCTGAATTGATAATTGCTGATGAACCATCCAATGGACTGGATGCAGTTGCTAGAGAATTTATGATTACAACATTACAAAACACAGTTAACACAGGTAACCGCTCGGTCTTGATGGCATCACATTTGATGGATGATGTTGAGAGGGTTTGTGACAACATTGTCCTTCTCCACAAAGGTAGGTTGGCCGCTCAAGGTAGAATTGAAGATTTGAAAGACATTGATCGAGAAATTGAGATCCACGTTTGGGGCGGGGCCTCCAAACTCGAGGAAATGATGACTAACTCAGGTTTAACAGTTCGAAGGGAAGGAAGAATCATGAGAATACAACACATTGGTGATGATACGACAACAAAAATTCTTGAATGTGCTGCCAAAACTGGGGCACAAATCCGTAGGATGCATGAATATGAGGCATCTTTAGAAGACCTGTTTCTTGTAATTATGGAAAATCTTGGTTATGAGGTCAAAACCAGTGAGGATTTGCTTAGAAATCCGGTTTCTGCCCGTCAAGTAGATGCTCCACAGAGCATGGGTGGTGGTTCAGCATGACCGAAGAACAACCTCCGGATACTACGCCAATCGTAGTGAATCAGGAAAAAATTTCTTATGATGCAGCAGCACCTGTAAAGGGACAAGGCCGTATGGACGCTGCTTGGGGTTCGTCCGAAGGTGATGAGGATTTATCCGCTCAAGTTTCTCCGTCAAAAGACACCACTGGATTCGTTTTCGAACAAGTTTACCAGCCATGGAATGGAACTCTAAATCCTAGATGGATGAGGAATTGGGCCATATTAAGACACCATGTAGCAGGAATTTTTAGAAAAGGTCACCGGCCTTGGAGCATTCCTACCAGACTTTTCTTGGTTGTAGTTTTCATCGCTTCTTTGGCTGACGTTGGTTTGACACTTCTATCTGCATTGATTGGTAGCGCTGAATTGCATTCAATGTGGGGTGTCAACCGTGACAATCTATACGGTCATGTGTTAGGTTTCTTTCCTCGAAATGTCCTTTACTTCCCGATAGTTGCTGCATTACTTGTCGGCGGAGTTATCTCAGAGGATAGACTCCACGGCACTTCTGCCTTGTATTTTTCACGACCGATTAATCGTTTCGATTATGTCATGATGAAGTATCTCTCAGTGGCCTTAATACAAGCAATGATTGTCTTGTTGACACTATGCTTGTATTACTTCTCTGAAATAGTTAGCATGGGGCGTGGTTGGGCTTGGATAATTGATACTTTTCCTCTTTTCCTAGCGGCATTTGTAGGTGGAACCCTACTCATAATCACCTATACTAGCATAGGTCTTGGATTATCGAGTGTCTCCAGAGGAAAATTCTTCCCGGGGATAGGCTTAGTAGCCATTGTTTTAGGAACTAAAACTCTCGCTTTGATTGTTTCTGAATTATTCGATCGGGAGATTCTATATCTCCTTTCACCATATGACTGCCTTGCCCATGTGGGCCAAGCAATAATTGGAACTGAACCAACTTATGACCAATATTCGTGGACTTGGTCGCTTGCCTCACTGGTGATAATAAACGCAATTTCCCTCTATGTATTGAGCACTAGAGTTTCTTCAATGGAGGTGACTAGAGAATGATGCCAGATTTCGATCAGCAAGGTCTTCCACAAACCAAAGAGTGGAAGCCTGAGGTTAATGCCCCAGTTATTCTTTTAGAAAATGTGTCAAAAACCTATGGCCGAATTCACGCCTTAACCGGCATAACATTATCGCTGACCGGCGGAGTAACTGGAATTTTAGGTATGAATGGTGCAGGAAAGTCCACTCTTTTCAAAATTCTAATGGGTAAAATCAAACCAAGTTCTGGACAGGTTAGATTGTTTGGAACTAATCCATGGAAAAACCCGGCGCCGTATTCAAGAGTTGGATTTGTCCCTGAGCATGAAAAAATGTATGATTGGATGACAGCACATGATTTCATTTCAACATTCGCTAGATTGAACGGTTTGACTAGGGCCGAGGCCAAAGCAGAGGCAGATAGGGTTCTTGATTTTGTAGG
>MDTD01104285.1_pt1 | contig 28939 bp, 19 predicted proteins | sample 811221 | NCBI WGS metagenome assembly MDTD01 (sample SAMN05326646, study PRJNA326480) | marine metagenome | isolation source: seawater | place: Pacific Ocean: South West | collected 2011 | reverse complement strand
TAAAATAGGGCCTATAGCTCAGTTGGTTAGAGTAGCGGACTCATAATCCGTTGGTCCCTGGTTCGAGCCCAGGTGGGCCCACCAAGAACAACCCCACTCAATGAGTGGGGTTTTATTTATTAAATCCAATCCAATTCCTTAACTGTCATTTCCGTTTCAACACTGCCAGTGTGTAAGGTCGTCTTTGGCTCAAATAATAGGTTAAATACAATCTCTCCATTGGTATGTGGTCTATGCTCTACACCTTTTGGGATAATTAAAATTTCACCTTCTTTTATCTGAACTGTTCTTCCTTCTCTGAAATCAATAAAAAGTGTTCCTTTAAATACCATAAACAATTCATCTTCATTTTTATGACTATGCCATACAAAATCATCTTTAAGCTTACAGACTTTTACATACTGACCATTAAGTTCCCCTATAATTTTAGGGACCCATTCTTCATTAAATGATAAAAACTTATTCATTATATTAATTGGTTCTATTTTTTTCATTTTCTTTTTTAAAGTTATTTTGCACTTTTGCTAGAATTAAAACTAAATTGAAAATAAACTGGAAGATGGTCTGAAAAACCTCCATACCAGTTGTTCCCGCCAAACGTTCTGCTTGGCTTACTTTGCCCCTTTTTATCTGTGTAAAGCATATATTCTTTTTGAAATGATCCTACAGACTTTACTTTCACATTTGGCTTGAAAAAGTTTTTTGAAATTATAATTTGATCTAACCAGTTCCACGAACTTTTGTAATTGTAGGAGCCTTTTCCTAAAACAGAATCGGTGCTCATTAAATTAACAAAATCATCTTTAATTAAAATTTCTGAAAGACTTTCATTTTTTGGGTAATCATTAAAATCTCCCATGATTAAAGTATAATCATCTTCGTAAACGTTTATATTTATAAAATTTCGAAGGGTTTTTGCAGCAAACACTCTTTTATAATTTGATTCTACTTGCCCTCCCCATCTTGACGGCCAGTGATTAACAAAAACATTAATAATCTTATCACTTAATTTTAATTTAGCATATACGATGTCTCTAGTGGCTCTTTTTGCTTTTGGATTATTTACAAATATAAAGTCATAACTTAAAAGCTGAATTTGATCATTATATAATAACGCACAATCAATTCCTCGACCATCTGGACTATTTTTATGAACTATCTTATAATTATGATTGCTAAAAGATGGAGTTTTTAAAAGATCATCTATTACTTGCTTATTCTCTACTTCACATAGACCAATAATATCAGGCATTTTATTGGAGTTTTTTTCTTTAATTATGCTTGAAAACACTCTTGCTAATTGATTTATTTTATTAAAATACTTAAATGTATTCCACTTTTTTTCACTTTTTGGAAGAAATTCATCATCACTTGTATTGGGGTTATTAATCGTGTCAAATAGATTTTCTACATTATAAAACATAGCGAAAACATCTTCATCAGAAACACTTTCTTTGCTAGTTTGAGCAATAACTAATAGTGGAAACGATAATAAAAACAGTATTTTTTTCATAAGGTAAAATTACAAAGGAAAATTTAAAAAGTTCGAAATAAGCAGGCTTGAGTCAACCAAGGCGGAATCAATCCTAATTTGAAAAGACATTCCGATTTTTATTTGTTGAGGTATAATTTCCAGCCAGCAATCATACCAAAAACCGAACAAGAGGTAAATAAAAAATTTAACATCCACTCCTCAATAAATGTACTTCCAAATAATGGGTAATCTACAATCAAGCCGATTGTCCATAGAAGCTGTCCTAAAAAAAACAAAAGAAATGCAATAAATAACAATAAACCTACTCTTTTCATAGTTCAAACTTACGAAAGATTATTTTAAAAAAATTGAAATAGGAATCTTTAGAACCATCAAAGATGAACTTATTTCTTTATAGCCCTAAACGCTTTAATATATTTATAATCAAATATAAAATTGATTTTTTCAATAAAGGATGATTTTTTTTATAACTTTTCCATTATCATAATGATAAAAAAGCGGAGCATTTTTCAATTCTTTTGCGTCTCTTCCTAAAAGATCAGTCACTTTAATTAAATTATTACCATTATTCATATTAATTTCATAGCTACTGGTAGTATTACAATCAATTAATCCATTTATATCATATTTAGAAACAAAATTCCATATCTCGTTAGTTGCATTGATATCCATATTACCTGATGAGCCTGGCCAATCATGATCGCCACCAATTACCTTAAGCTCTTGAACAGATGTGCAGTTGTCTCCGTTTAACCAACTCTTTCTTTCAACAGTACTTCCATCATTAGGATAACTATCCTCAACAATTGTTATAATAGCATTAATATCAGTATTGTTGTGGTTTGACCAAAATGTTGTTATATCATTTGCTGACATATATAGAGACATATCTAAATATGAAAAACCATCATAGTTTGAATGTGGGTTTTGATCAATAGTTCCTGGAATTAGCATCATTGCAGTTGGGTGAATCGGAAAGCAGCCATCCCATTCATAAATATTTGTCCTGTAATAATCTGATAACATACTTCCAGAAACAGCTGCAAACGCAGCTATTCTGTTGTTTAAACGACACCCCAATTCATATGAAAAAATTGCTCCTTCTGAGTAACCACAAGCATAAATTCTATTGGCATCAATCAAATATTCAGCGCTAAGCGCATCAATAATCTCCTCAATAAAATAAACATCATCATGGTCTGTTGGAGCCTTATGAATCCAAGATGTATACGCTTCAGATGAATCTTGACCCTCTTCTAATGCATCGTAGTCATATGCCCCTTGTGGATAGACAGCAATAAAGTTTGATGTATCAGCAATTGGCCTCATATCATTTGTTTGAATAAAATAATTTGCATAGCCAGATCCTCCATGAAAATTAAACAATAAAGGACATACTAAACCGCTGCTACATCCTTCGGGGACATATACAATATACTCTCTTAAATCGCCATTGTAAATCATTGTCTTTGTAATTTGTTCTTGTGAAATACTAAACAAAGGAACAATCAATAATAGTGTTAGCGAAATTTTTTTCATAACATTAAATTTTTAAATACAAATATAATTTCTATACTTTTATAATAAACTTAATTTTTTTAACTCATTTTTTAAAAATATTTAAAGCATTATTATTTACATTGCAAAAAGTTTTAAAATTTAATAAAACCGCTGATGAAATATCTTTTACTAACATATTTAATTTTTAGCAGTTTCTTTTCATTCGCACAAGAAACAATATGGAATACTAATATCGAGTCTATTAGAAGCTATTCTTCTCCAAGACCTACAAATATAAATAATGATAACACCTTAGATATTGTTTTTGGAGGAGGTGTAGAAGGATATCCAACACCTTTTGGTGTTAATGCTGTTGATGGATTTTCTGGGGAGGTGTTATGGACAATGCCAACCAGAAATGAAATGTTTGGAAGTCCAAACTTTATAGATGTAAACAATGATGGGATTGACGATGTTATAATTGCCGGTAGAGATGCTGAGCTTAGAATGATTAATGGCCAAGACGGTTCTTTAATTTGGGAGTTTTGGGAATATGCTTCTTTTCCAGTTGATGACCCACAATATATAAACCCCAATGATTCGGGGTGGTATAATTTTTACAATATTCAAATTATAGATGATTTAAATAATGATGGTATTGATGAATTACTATGTTCAAACGGGGGAGACCATTCTTTAGATGATATTGAGACTAACAGACCGCCTGGCCACATTTTAATAGTGGACTCGTACAGCGGAAATACACTGTTCAGTTCAGTTGTTCCAGACTCTAATGAAACTTATATGTCTCCTCTTTTAGTTGATCTTGACAATAGTGGAGATAAAAAAATTATCTTTGGTACAGGAGGCGAAACAATTGGAGGAAGTTTATTTATATGTTCATTCGAAGATTTATTAAACAATGATCTTTCAAATTCTACTACATTAATAACATCTGAGCTAGGAATTATTGGTCCCCCTTCTTTAGGCGATCTTAATAATGATAATATTTTTGATATAGTAGTACAATCTTTTGATGGCACCATTACAGCAATAAATGGGTATAATTATGAAATTATATGGCAAGTTAATTTAGGTGGAGTTGAATCGTCAGTTTCGCCAACACTAGGGCTATTCAGCGGAGAAGACAATAATATTGATGTTTTCTGTATTAATTATGTGGGCCAGCAATCATCATATAATGATTTTTATCAAATATTAATCGATGGCGAAAACGGTGATATACTGTATTTAGATAGTATTTCAGATTTTAACTTTTCTTCTGCGGTAGCATTTGATCACAATAATGATGGTAAAGATGAGGTTTTAATATCCACTACTAATATTGGTGAATCATTTTCTCATGATTTAATCTTAATTGATTTTATAAATGATACAACTACTCTATTGAATACTAATAATGGAGGAGACGTTTGGTCAACACCATTAATATACGATCTTGACGCGGATAATCTTCTTGACATTGTTTTTATTACTCAAAATGACAATCCCTTTGTCTCGTCTGGGATTAGCGTATCAAGATTAAGCTCTAATTATTTAGGGCCTAATCAAGGGGTTTCTTGGGGTAGTTATATGGGGACAAATTACAACTCCCAATTTGAAAGATTTTATGGAATATGTAGTGTTGATTTAGGATTGTTTTTAATTCCATCAGTTTCTTGTCCCGGACAAAACTCCGGTTCTATTGATTTAATAACTCCATCAGGCCAAGGACCTTTTACATACAGCTGGTCAAATGGCTCAGTAGGTCAAGATCTTGATAGCTTGTCTTCGGGTAATTATACAGTTATTGTTTCAGACGCAAACGGGTGTCAAGATACAGCTTCTACCTTTGTTGGCGAATATAACACCACTTTCGCAACTAATAATCCAACATGTTTTGGCGCAAGCGACGGCTCAATTTATTTTAGTTCTAGCGGTTGTAGTTGTAATTCTAGCAACTGTCAATTTATATGGTCTGCTAATGATTCAATAATTTTAGAGGGAGACGGAAGCTCATCGTTACAAACTCATAAATGGTTAAATAATGTTGGTGCCGGAATCTATACAGCAACCATAATTCATCCTAATGGATGTCAAATTCAACAAGAATTCATACTTTCTGACCCAATTGATTCAGACACTATAACTGCTTGTGAAAGTTATGAGTGGAATGATAGTGTATATACTAATAGCGGCATGTATATTTATAATTATTATGGATCTCAAAACAATAGCTCAATGAGTTTTGATGGAGCAGATGGCTATTTAAATTGCGGATCATTATTAAATGATCCGGGCGAAAATGGAGCAATTTTTCTAACATTTAAATTGTCAAACGATTTTAGTAGCTCCAATTCTGAAAGAATATCTTTAATTGACAAATACAATAACTTAAATGATGCTCCAATTGATTTAAGACTTGATCATAATGAGGGTAAATTATGTTGGCGTATTCAACCCTTAGATCTGGTTCCAAACGGGTGGGAGTATGTTTATTCAACTACAACATATTGGAATGCCAACCAATGGTATAATATTGCTGTAAGCTGGGGGGTTGATGGGATGAAAATGTATGTTGATGGAATTTTAGAAGGAACAAATGCATCTACAATAAAACCAGGAACTTCTACTAGCGATTTATTAGTTGGTGCTGATTATAATTGGTCAGGATTAGCAACAACCTCTGATTTAAATCATTACTTTGAGGGTGTAATTGATAATTTACATATTTGGGAAACACCACTCAATCAAGAACAAGTACAAATGTTTATGAATTGCCCTCCAATTGGCGACGAACAAGGGTTATTATTTTATTTGAACTTTGAAGAAGGGGAGGGAACCACCGTCATTGATCAAGTTAACAATGATGTAAATGAAATAATAAATGGCGCCAACTATACTACAGATGCGCCAATTCAATCTTGTCAATTATTAACTGAAAATGGATGTGATAGTATCGCAATTTTAAATTTGATAATTAATGAAAGCACTATTTCTTATGACACTGTAGTTGCTTGTGACAGCTATACTTGGACTGATGGTGTTTCTTATTCAGAAAGCGGCAACTATTCATATGAAGGTATAAATGCTTCCGGTTGCTCCGAAACAAATTTCTTGTCACTTATTATTAACGAAAGTACTTTTTCTTATGACACGATAGTTGGTTGTGACAGCTATACATGGGTTGATGGAATTACATATACAGAGAGCGGATACTATTCATTAGAAGAGATAAATGCTACTGGCTGCCTTGAAACAAACACTTTGTTGCTTACTATTAATGAAAGCACTATTTCTAACGACACGGTCGTAGCCTGTGATAGCTACTTATGGATTGATGGAATTACTTATACAGAGAGTGGAGACTATACATTTGAAGGCTTAAATTCTAGTGGCTGCCCTGAAACAAATACCTTAACACTTACTATTAATGAAAGTACTATTTCCAATGATACAGTTATTTCTTGTAATGAGTATGAATGGAATGGATTCATCTATAATGAAAGTGGAGACTATTCATTTGATGTATTAAGCTTAAACGGTTGTGATAGCGTTGCTAATTTAAACCTGACTGTTTCTAATTTAGAGCCTATAGCAATAGAAGGCCTATTAGTGGGTTTTGTAGAGACCTCAGATAATATATATTCAATAGAAAATCCCATATATGGTTCAGTTTATCATTGGACTTTATCTGAGCAGCTGGGTGAAATTGCTTATTCTAATAACGATAGCTCACAAATTAGCATCAATTGGGGCTCTCAAGATGATTACGCTATACTTTGTGTTTATGAAGAAGATCAATTTGGTTGTATTGGCACAGAAACGTGTATAGAAATAGATTTAAAATCGCCAAACTCTATATATGATAATGAGCCAATTTTATTAAACATATATCCTAATCCATTTACAAATGAAGCGATTGTTAGCTTTTCAAATCCTAACCAAGAAGAAACGACTGTTCAATTAATCGACTCAAGAGGAAGGCTTTTAAGAGAATATAATGATATCAGAAAAGACATGTTAGTAATTAAAAAAGAAAACTTATCTAACGGTCTGTATTACATTAATTTAATATTTGATAATCAAAAATATAAAGGTAAAATAATCATATATTAAAGAGTCATTTTTACGACTCTTTTTTCGTTTAAATTCTTTTTCAAGATAAATTTTAACAAAGGATATTTTTTATTTAATGAAATAAAGCCGATAATTATTTATATTCATTCTAAATAATTAATTTTGTCTAAAGAAATTTAACTTAATATTAAAATTATAATGAACAAAATTTTAACACTTGTATTGGCGACTATTTTGCTTAGTTGTAACAATCAATCAAATAATGTTGATGTTTTAAATATATACTCTAAAAGACATTATGAGGTAGATAAAAATTTAATTGAAAAATTTGAGGCAGAAAATAATATTAAAGTAAATGTTGTTAAAGCAAGTTCTGATGAGCTTATAGAACGAATTAAAACTGAAGGAGAAAACTGTCCAGCTGATTTACTTATTACTGTTGATGCAGGAAAACTATACAAAGCAGCAAATGAAAATCTTTTACAAAAAATTAATATTAATGAAATAAGTACTAATTTGAAAGATGAGCTTATTGACCCTAATGGCTTTTGGATTCCTATGACTTATAGAGCTAGAATAATAGCATATAATCCATTAACTGTTAATCCTGATGAACTTTCTACATATGAGGATTTAACCAATATAAGATGGCGCAATAGAATATTGGTTAGGACATCTACAAATGCGTATAATCAAGCATTACTATCTTCATTATTAGCTCATCATGGTGAAGAATACGCTTTAGAGTGGAGTAATAAGTTGGTTTCAAATTTTGCTCGCGAACCAAAGGGAAATGATAGAGATCAAGTAAGAGCAATTGTTTCAAATGTTGGTGACATTGCTATTGTTAACTCTTATTATATAGGCTTGTTACAGTCTTCGTCAGATAGTATGGACAGAAAAGTTGGAGAATCTGTTAATGTTTTCTTTCCTAATCAATCTGAAAATGATAGGGGTGCTCATGTAAATATTTCTGGTATTGGATTACTTAGAAATGCACCTAATAGAGATAATGCATTTAAATTTATGAAGTTTATTACCTCAGAATACGCTCAAGAATACTACACTAACAATAGCTTTGAGTATCCAGTCAATAAAAAGGTTAAACCCTCAGAAACAATCAAAAAATGGGGAGAATTTAAAATCGACACTTTAGACTTAAACGAATTAGGAATTAAAAGAAAACAAGCTGTTGAAATTTTTGAAGATTCAAAATGGAATTAGCAGTAGAAACATATTAACAGCTTCTACGTTTATTTTAGGCATAATTATAATTATGCCAATTATATTTATTTTTGTTGAGATATTTAGTGTCCGAAATTTTGATTTTTCTTCCAAGCTTTTAGATTATTTTATTCCAACTTTTTTATTAGTAGTTTACACATGTATTATTTCAATAGTTCTTGCAGTAATACCAGCTTGGGTAATTACATTTCAAAAAATACCTTGGAAAAATTTATTTGACATATTACTTATTTTACCACTTTCTATTCCGGGATATATTATGGCATTTACTTATGCCGATATACTTGGGTTTAATGGTTCCTTGGATCTTTTATTGCAAAACTATTTAAACACAAAACTCAGTATAGATATTTTATCATTAGAGTGGCTTTCCTTTTTTCTTGCTCTTTCATTATATCCATATATTTATGCTACTACAAGAATTGCTTTTAGTTTAATAGGTAATACTTATTTTAATTTATCAAATACTCTTGGCTTAGGTGAAACAAAAACATTCCTAAAAATCATTCTACCATTATCAATGCCCGCTATTTTATCAGGTACCCTTTTAGTTATTATGGAATTATTAAATGAGTATGGAGCTGTTAATTATTATGGAGTAAAGACTTTTTCTGTTGGAATTTTTAAATATTGGTTTTCAATGGATGATAAATCATCTGCAATTGTCTTTTCTGCTTTTCTTATAATATTAGTATTGTTATTGATCTTTTTTTTAAAAATGTTAAAAAAGAATGATGAGAAAATCAAATATCATATCAAGTCAACAACATATATTTATAAAAAAAATAATTTATTTAAAATACCATCTTATTCTTTTATATGCCTGCCAATATTCTTCGGCCTAATAATACCTTTGGCATTTATTTTAAAAAATGTAATAACGAACTTTCTTATGTATGATTGGACTCAAATACTTCATGTTTTCGCAAACACCTTTTTATTGGCGTTTATCACCGCAACAATTATTACAATTATTTCATTTTATGTGGTAAGTGTAAAAAGGCATAATAATATGAGGTCTTTAAAGGTTCTTATTGCTTTTTTAAGCTCCGGTTACGCAATTCCCGGGGCAGTTATTGGGCTCTCATTTATGTTAATATTACAATATTTAAATCCATCGCTAAACTTTTTAATGGGTACAATAGCGCTGTTGATTTATGCATATGTTTTTAGATTTTTTGCAGTATCAATATTTCCTCTTGAATCAAGCTTTAAGCAACAACCTTTAAGTTTTGACATATTAGCCAAAACATTAGGATTGTCAATTACACAGACTATTTCTAAAATAAACTTTCCCTTGAGCAAATTTGCATTTGCTTCTTCATTTCTGCTTGTTTTTATTGATGTCTTTAAGGAACTGCCGTTAACTCTAATACTTAGGCCTTTTAATTATGAAACACTTGCAACTCAAGCATACCAATATGCTAATGAGGAAATGCTATCATATTCTAGCGTATATTCACTATGTATTATTGTTGTGTGTAGTGCTACAATTATTTTATCGAAATCAATTTTAAAACATAAAAACTAATGTATTTAAGTATTAAAAATTTATTTAAAAAATATGGTGAAAATACAGTGCTTAATGGCTTAAACCTCGAAGTAGCTAAAGGTGAAATAATCTCAATTGTTGGCTCAAGTGGTTCTGGCAAAACCACATTATTAAAATGTATTTCAGGCGTGTGTGAATTAGATAAAGGAGAAATTATTTTAGATTCTAAAAAAATTCAAAATCTTCAGCCCAATAAAAGAAATATTAGTTATGTATTTCAAGAAAGCCCACTTTTTCCTCACATGAACATTATTGAAAATATTGTGTTTAACATGGAGGATTTTAATAAAGAAAAGTTAAATTTTTTAATAGAAAAAACACAAATTAATCATCTAATCAAAAGATATCCTTATGAGATATCAGGCGGAGAAAATCAAAGAGTGTCGGTTGTCAGATCTTTAATTAGAAACCCTTCTTTGTTATTACTTGACGAGCCATTTAGTAATTTAGATCACACAATAAAGCATCATACGAAAGAATTAGTTTATGAAATAATTAAAAAAACAAATACAACAACATTAATTGTTAATCACGATAGTCAGGAGTCTTTAGAAATCTCTGATAAAATTTTAGTTTTAGATAAAACAACTAATAATATTTTAGATACACCTTTTAATATTTATAAGGAGCCAAAATCCTTAGAAATTGCTAGGCTTTTTGGAGAAATAAACTTTATAAACACAGCAGCCGACCAATTTTATTGTAGACCTCAGGACATATCAATTGTTAATCGATCTAAAATAGAAGCCAAAGTAATAAGTTCTGTTTTTTTAGGAATGTATTATAAGTTAAAAGTAAGAGTAGAATCAGAAGAGGTCACAGTATATAACAACAAGTCAATTACAGAAAACACAATAATTTATATTAAAGTTAATCCGAGTAGTAAGTTGTATTTTAATTAATAAAACACCATTTACGCAATAATAAATTTGGGAGCTATTTATATCAACACTCTATATGACATTTAATTGCATATATGAGTTTTGTTATATTAGGTTAAACGACTTCTAATTAATTCATGGTTTAACAGCTGATCACACCAAAGCTTTATGCGCTCATCAGTTAATTCGTACTGATTATCTTCATCTAAAGCTAAGCCAAAAAACATGTTGTCGCTTACCAAGCCTTTAGATTCCTGAAACTCATACCCTTCAGTTGGCCAATGCCCAATAATATTACCATTATTTTTTAATATTTCTTTTCCGATAATTCCTATACCGTCAACAAAATTATAATCATAGCCCCATTGATCTCCAAGGCCAAAAACTGATATTATTTTATTAGAAAAATCTATTTTTTTGAAATCCTCAAAATAATTTTCCCAATCGCTTTGCAATTCCCCAACATACCAAGTTGATAGTCCAAAAATTAAATAGTCAAAGCTTAAAATCTTTTCTTCGTCAACATCCTTAATTTCTAGTAGTTCAACATTATACTTTTGGAAAAAAGAATAAATTTTATTGGCCGCTTGTTCAGTTGCTCCAGAATCAGAGCCATAAATTATGCCTATTTTCATAATACTTATATTGATTATTAAATTTTTTCAACTTTTTTAACAGATGAAATAATTGAAGATTTTTTAATTTAAAATAAACTCATTAATTACACTGCGTATTTCGTTCTCATCTTGGTATTCATCTGAAAATAAATACTCCCACAATTTTTTATCATCAACAGATTTTTTTAGCTCGACAATATTATTTTCTTCAAAAACTTCCGCCCAAATCTCTCTTACTTTTTCCCATTTACCACTATTTTTTCCCCACCAATTTCGTGCATGAATGCATTTTGAATCATCGACCTTTTTATATGGGTTATAACCGTATTCCCTAGCTATAATTTTATCTTCAAAATTATCTGTTCTAAGTATTTTTAAATTGTCTTGTTTGTGTACCCAACCATAATCAGTGATCTCTATTCTGTTTTCTCTTTTTAAAATATTATAATCACTCCTTATTGTTCTCTCCCTTCTAGGGAGTGGCGCATCAGCTATATTTTCCCAATAACTTTTTCCATCAACATGTACCCACGTAGCAGCACCCTCATATCTTGGGCTATCGTCAACTTGAAAAACTTTTTGTGTCCATTTGCCCTTTTTTTCTTTGTGTGTTAGAATTTTATTTTCCCATTTGTTTTCAGAAATATAAGAAAGCATTTTTTTATCTTGGAATGCCCAATCTTCTCTCCAATGTTTAATTATATATGCATTACTATCGCTGCCCATTTGAAGAATATGTTGAAGTATAAAATTATTTTGATCTTCATATGTTAGGTCAACCCACTCTAGTGCATATGCAATTTTAACAGGGGAGGGTGTGTATAATGAATCATCAGAGTAGCTAAATGTTTCTGCAAAATTAAATTCAATTTCATAACAACCACAGAGGTTTTTAATTGCAGCCCTATCTTTATCTTTTTTTGTTTGTGCATTGCTAGTTAGCGCTAAAAAAATTAAGATTAATGGTAAAATATGCTTTTTCATTTTAAATTTTTTTACAAAATTAACTATTTTATTTAGACTAATTATAAATAAGCATATATTTGTATTTAAAAATTTGTTATAAACATGAAAAAATATTTCTATACTATAATTTTGGCCACTTTTTTTTCGTTTACTAATGCGCAGACTGAAGATTGTAATGGTATTATTGGCGGTCCCGCTGTTGTTGATCCGTGTGGTACATGTCAGTTAGCGTATTTATACAATACAATTTCTCATACCGTAACCTTTTTAAATTCAACAAATGGGATAAGTGCAGGGGCAAATGAAATGGTAGTTCTGCCTGAATCTTTAGGCAATCCATATTGGAACGATTGTGGACAAAATTATAATATTGACTGCAATAATATTGTTAAAGGCCCAGCTTTACTTGATACTTGTAATATTTGTAGAAAAGCTTATGCATATAATGTTATTACTCATGAAATAATCTATGTTAATCATGAAGACCTGTATGATCTTACGGATAATGAAATTATGGTTATGCCGGACAGTGAAAACAACCCATATTGGAACGACTGTACAACTTCCACTACAGCTCAATTTTTCAATGAGGATGTAAAGGTTATAAAAATTATAGATTTATTAGGTAATGAATTAAAAACTATAAAACCTAATATTGTTCATATAGAGTTTTATAGTGATGGAACATATAAAAAACAGGTTGTTATCCAATAATTTGACGTGCATTTTTTACCAGCGGCCTTTATTTATTTTATTTTTTGCCCGTTTTTATTAATTGCTAAATCTACATTTAAGCAGGATACATCCTTTTTGCAGCCATTAATAGATACATCTTTGCATAAGCAAGTAGATGTTAGTGAAGTGGTCGTTTCTGCTCAAATAACTCCAAAATACATTAAAGATGTAGTTCAGAATGTGCAAATTATTAATCGTCAAAAAATCAATCAATCAGCATCTAATACATTACAAAACCTGTTAACTCAACAGTTCAATACCCGTTTGACTCAAGATAATATTTTAGGAAGCAGCGTCAGTATGCAGGGCTTAGGCGGTCAAAACATAAAAATTTTAGTTGATGGCATTCCTGTAATTGGCAGGTTAAATGGCAGCATTGATTTAAGTCAGATTAATTTAAATAATATTGAAAAAGTTGAAATAATTGAAGGGCCATTATCAGTAAATTATGGGTCTGATGCGCTAGCAGGAACTATTAATTTAATTAGTAGAAATCTAGAGAAAAACATTTCTGAGTTCAATTCCTATTATGAAAGTGTTGGCCATTACAATATTGATGTACTAAAGAGTCTGAATTTTGAACCACATTTTTTTCACTTTAACCTAGGTAGAAATTTTTTTGACGGATGGTCAAAGAATGAACAATTTAGCATACTCCCAAAAAAGTTATTAGCAGACGAATCAAGATTTAAGGAATGGAAACCTAAAGAACAAATTTTTTACAACGGAAAATATAGCTATAGAACCTCCTATTTTGAATTTAACACTAACTATTCTGGATTTTATGAGCAGATTGTTAATAGAGGAATACCTAGAGAACCATTATTTATCAATAGCTTTGACGATTATTATAGAACATGGCGAAAAACACTCTTGGCAAATGCAAAATATCAATTTAAAAAATCAGAATGGAATATTAGTTTATCGCATTCTGCGTATAATAGGATCAAGAACACCTACTTTATTGATTTAACAAATTTAGAAAAGAACATTTCATCGAATATATCAGACCAGGATACTTCAAAATTTAGAAATTCAATAATTAAGAGTATTTTTAAATTGCCAGCAAAGAAAAATTTAGCTAGTGAAGTAGGAATTGATTTAAATTTCGAATCTGCAGAGGGTCGAAGAATTAACTCAAAAAATCAATCCATAGCAGATTTCGCGATTTTCACCAATTTAGAATGGTTATATAGACAAAATTTAGTTTTTAGGCCAGGCTTAAGATATGCTCATAATACAAATTACGACCCGCCTCTAATACCATCACTTCACCTTAAATATTCTTTTGGTTTATTTATTCTAAGATCATCCTTTGCAAAAGGATTTAGATCGCCAAGTCTAAAAGAGCAATATTTCAACTTTGTAGATATTAATCATAATATTATAGGAAATGAAAATCTTCAAGCAGAAAATTCAAATAACTTTCAATTTTCTGTTGACTATAAAAAGCGATTCAACAAAACTTCTGTGATTGATCTTAAAACCTTATTTTTTTATAATATCTTATCGGAAAAAATAACGTTAGCCTCAATTGATGACACAGAATATCAATATGTAAATATTGGTGAATATAAGTCACAAGGTGTCAGAGCTATTTTTGAATATAAATTTAATAATCTAACAATTAATTATTCAACTTCATGTTTAGGCAGATATAATTCGCTATCAGAAAATAATAAAATTGACCAATTTAGTTATTCTTTTGATCATGGAGTTAGTGTTAATAATTTTTTTGAAAAGTTAAACACAAGCGTTTCATTATTTTTTAAATATAATGACAAATTAATTTCATATAATTTAAATAATAGCGGCGAAATTCAGATGGGTGAAATCAGCGGATATAGTATTTTTGACTTTACAATCTCTAGAACACTATTTAAAAAACTAAACATTACATTTGGAGGAAAAAATATTTTAAATGTGCAATCTGCAAACGCCTTAAATATTTCTTCCGGTGTTCATCAGTCTTCTTCAAACAACATATCTGTTGCATATGGTAGAAGTTTCTTCACTTCAATTAAATGGAAAATACGATGAAAAAAATATTAATTATAATTATTTCATTTCTATATGTTTCATGTGATTTAGGCGAAATACCAATAGAGCCTATTCCAGTTGAAATAGATATAAGTATTATTCCAATGGGTTCTGATTATATGAAACAAGTATTTTTTAGCCTTGATCAAAATGAAGTCATATCCCAAAACAATAGAAATGATTGGGATGTGGCATTTGAATCAAAATTGGATACTAATTTAATATATCTTAATTCTTCCAAATTTTTACAAATTTGGCATATTAATGATCAATCATTTTCTGACCCAGTTGATATAACACAAGCCGATTGGGAATGGGACGAACCATGTTTAAAAAATGGCAATACTGCAATTGGAGGGCTAATTGATACAGATGGATATTTTGTTATTGATTTAGGCTTAAATCAAAATATGGAATCTTCAGGCTATATAAAATTTCAAATCATTAGTTCCAATAACAATGGATATACCTTTAGATATTCATCGCTAGATAATATTGATGACACAATAGTATCAATTTCAAAAAATGATATTTTAAACAAAGTACACTATTCTTTTTTAAATAATGAAAAGGTAAATATAGAGCCCGAATCTGACAATTGGGACCTCTTATTTTCAACATATACCCATATTTTTGATGAAGTAACACCATATTTGGTCTCTGGTGTTTTAATAAATTCTCATAAAATATCAGTTGCATATGATACAAGTAATATTTTTGAAGAAATTAATATTGAAGATGTACAAAACTATAATTTTAGCAATTGCGATGATGTAATTGGCTATGATTGGAAGACATATAGTTTTGAATCTAATAATTTTACTATAAATCAAACTAAAATTTATATAATTAAAAATAGCAGCGAATATTTTAAACTTAAATTTATAGATTTCTACAACGAACTTGGGGAAAAGGGGTTCCCACAGTTTAAAATTCAAAAATTATGAAATTAAAATTATTATTGCAAATTTTATGTCATTATTAAGTCAAATGACAAGAATACTAGAACTTTATTTCTAAACACAAATAATAGTTTCTTTTTGGAGAAGGAATTATTCCTGGTCCAGGATAGCCTACAGCTCTTCTACTAAAGTAGTTTTCATTAAAAAAGTTATTTACCCCAGATTCAATTTTGAATTTATTTATGTTATAACTTATTGAAACATCTACTATATTATAATCTGGGATCTGACCTATAATCCCACTTGAATTACCTGCGATAGCGTTTGAAGCATCACTAAATTGTTCAGAGATATAGCTATATTGAATTGATGTGTTTAATTTTCTGTAACCTAAATTTATACCGGATTTAAAATTAATTTTCGGTACGTATTCAATCTCATTTCCTTCAATTCCAGCTTGATCAGATCGAGTATATTTCGAACTAATTTTAGAAAGGTTTAGAAAAGCATTTAATCTATACTGGTCTGAAATAGACATTAATTTTTTTATGTTTATATCAATTATGGACTCAACCCCAATTAGCGAAGCGTCACCTACATTATCTCTAACGCTTTTAACTCCACCAAAATCAAACTCTCTTAGAACAAAACCGATACGATCTTTATATGAAATTAAAAATGAACTAATATCAAACAAAATAAGGTCATTATAAGTTCCTCTAAAACCAAAATCAAAAGTATATCCCTTTTCATCTCCTATGTTAGGATCAACGCTATATGTTGGGCTGACAATACTGATATCGGAAAAGGTAACTGAACGATAGTTTTGAGATAAATTTGAGTAATTTTCTAATGATTTATTCCATTTATAGCTTATTCCAACACCGGTCAGTATAAATTGTCTTTGGTTTATGTTGTTTTGAAATATTGTTGTGTCAAAAATTGGATTTGATGCTGCATCTAAATTTATTTGTTTGTATGACCCAACACTTTCGGTTTTAATGAACTCAAATCTAGCCCCAGGAGTAATTGAGAGTTTACTATTAACATAGAAAATATTCTCAATAAAAATAGAATTGTTAATATTTGGAAAGTCGTATTCTGATTGATTTTTATAAAATGGAAAAGTTGTTGTATATAAATTGAAATCACTATCACTTCCATCTGACCCAGGGCCTTGAATACTTTTATTTTTAGATTTGTAATGTTTAACGCCAAACACAATAGCAGCAGACTTTTGAAATAAATTATATTTATGTAAAAACTTACTCTCTATTCCATAGTTTTTGAATTTACCTTTAATAAGATCTCTGACGCCACCTAAATCGTTTTGATTAACTCTATTTGTTCGGTATCCAAGCGAATTTCTTGACGCATTTAAGCCAAATATATTAACAGAAAGCTTTGTTTGTGCTGTTGGTTCGTATAGAAGCTTACCATTGTATAACATCCAGTCAACCTCAAACCAATTTCTGCTTCTATTACTTTGAAGCGGATTTTCATAAAACATTTTATCTGTTAATCCTCCTGCTTGTTGAGTGAGATAGCGCATATATGTTATCTCTGAGCTAATTTCTAGCTTAGCACTAAATTTATAATTTAAAAATCCATATAGGTTTAATGAATTGTAACCTGTGTTTGGCCTAAAGCCATTGCCTTTTTTATAATTTATAAAAGTATAGTAACTCGTTTTATTTATAGTTCCTGAAAGACTAGTAAAATTGGTCATTAAATTATTGTTGCCAATAGTATTTCTGCTAATTAGCTCTATTCGCTTATTAGAGTTTGGCTTTTTAAATACAAAGTTTAATAATCCTCCAAATTGTGTGCCATATTGAAGAGAAGCTGCTCCTCTAATAATTTGTATTTCATCTATAGCCTCAGAGGGAGGTGTATAGTAGCTTTCAGGATATCCAAGAACATCTGCACTTATATCATAATTATTTTGTCTAGTATTAAAATTTGCTGTACGATTGGGGTCTAAACCTCTACCACCAATATTAAGCTGTAGTCCTGCATCATCATTTTGAAAAACATTTAGTCCTGAAACTTGGTTATATATTTGCCGAGGATTGTTTGTAGCCAAATTAGCAATCGCTTGATTAACTTTAATTACTTCAGTTTTTTTGCCAGAAAAAACAGTCATTTTTTCAATGTCATCTAATTTTCGGATGTTGAATGTTTCAAAATTACTAACTACCACTTCAACATCATCAACGCTAACAACGAGAGGATTTAAAGTTATTTGTTCAAAGACGGAGTCTTTGATACTTTTGTTATAAATGGATAAGCCATCTAAAAAGAAATAGACCGATAGAATTTTTTTGTCTGATGTGAAATTATAAAGGCCATTTGAGTCTGTTTTTGTTAAATAGCCTAATTCTTTATCATGAATTTCCACACCATATAAAGGCAAAGCGGTTAGCTCAGAAACCACTTTGCCTTGGAAATTATTTTGAGAAAATAATTGATTTGTTAAAACAAAAAATAATATTGTGAAATATCTTGACATTTATTGCTCGCTTGAAGAGCTTAATCTCCGTCACCGCTAATGTAATCAACCCCTACACCCATTGCCATCATCATATCAATCTTAAATTTAGCTACAACTGATTGGATCAAATTAAATGTATTTAATAATTCGTTATTATTTATATTTACTTGTACTGCGAAATCATTTTCTAGATTATTAATAGAGACCTCTACTTCATCAAGCTTTGTGAGTATTTCATCCGCGAGTGTATCTTCTTGTAAATATTTTAGATATGTATACATTGACTCACCAATTACTGAGCCATCGCTATGCGATCTTCCTTCGAAGACGTTGGAGATGCTGTAAAGAGAACTTAATGCTAAGGTTTTTGAAATATTTCCAGCATAATATCCTTCTGTTTTCTCTGCAAAAGTTTGACCACCTGAAAAATATCCACATGGAATGCCAAATTTATTTGTTCTAAAACCTTTTTCATAATGATATACGAAATCGTTGATTAATAAATTTAAACTTGAAGTCGCAGTGCTGCTATTATCATCTACTATAGTTGATCTGCTTTTTGTCCACCAAGAATATACAGAAGATGTATTAGCTTTCATTTCAGAAACTATATTGCCAATTAAAACAAGAGCATTAGGCTCACTTAATATGTTTAATATTTCTTCATCATTATCTGCAATTCCATAAATTAAGTATTCAAGTGCAGGAAATCCTTGATTATCATTGTAGGCAGGGTTAAACTGAGCAATACCATTTAAAATATTCTCTGTGCGATTTACATCGGTTGGATATGTATTCATTTTGAATCCATATAAAATATCTTCTCCTATTCCGAAGTGGCTAAACACTTCAATATGCTGCCAAGCAATATACGCTTCAAACCAATCATCTCTTAGTGTATTAAGTAATGAAGCGTCGTTAGGACTTTCTATGTATGCATTCGTAGACATATCAAGCGATTCAAGCTTTTCTTGAAATTCGTCAAAGGCTACCATAGCAATATTATCATAAATGTTGGCTAAGCAGACTGTTCTATCGAAATCGTCATTTGATTGAGGTGGAACGTTTTCATTTGAATCACCACCACCACAAGAAGCTAAAAATATCAGACTGACGAAAATTAATAATCTGTTCATAAGTTTATGGGATTTAAAAAAGGGGTACTGAATTAGTACCCCTTAGAATTCATTTTTGATTTATAAGTTAAATGATGTTTGAATAGCAGACGCCATATCGTTTAGTTGTGAACTAGTGACATCCCATAAACCATTACCTGCTGATAAAGTTTCCATCATAGCATTAACCTCATCATGCGAGAAGTGTGGAACTCCATCATTATAAGTAAATTGTAGAGACACTACAAAACCTACACCCTCTGAAAGACCGTGGAAAAAATCTCCATTTCTTTCTCCACCTGCATCTAGATGATCAGCTGCACCTTTAAGATAGTCATATGCTTTTTGACCTATAATGTGTGAAATATGATTTTTTACTGTAGTCGCTTCTCTCATTTTAACGTCAGAATACATAGTCGTTCCACCATTTGCAGCATCCATTGTGATAGCTTCTCTACCCATTTTAAATGCATCATATATTGGCGCTTGAATATCACTAAAATTACTTTTAGCATAGTACTTGTATAGCAATACATCGCCATTTGTTACATTAAGATCATATACGCCTTGAGTTGGCTGTAATCCGTAAAGATATCCATATCCTTCGTCCCAGTGATGCTCCATAGAAGTGTAACCGCCGGTCTCAGCGCGTACATTATCAACATCGTCACCTATTTTAATTTCAGATAAATATCCATAAATAATTTGATCACCACATAAAGCACCAATTAGTCCTTTAGTGAATAATTGATCTAGCTCCATACCTTTAGCATTCAGCTCTCTAATACTACTCCCATCAGGAAGAACACCAGCAACTCCTGGAGTTGCTTCTGTTCCAGCTACCATAGCAGGAACTACATCACTTGTAAATTCTGCAATCCAACTATTAAATAGCGCTAGTATTTCTGTAGAATTAGCACTATACGCACCTGTTTTATTAGAAACTTTTTTACCTGAATTAGAATAGTTCAAATCAGGATTATAAAATCCTTCTCCAAGATTAAACATTTCATCTATTTCTGTAAATGTCGCATCACTACTTCCCATTTTAGAGCAAATAATAGCAGCTTGATGTAGTCTAGTAGTTTGTCCGCCAAAGCTAACAGTCTCTACACCATTATCATCTAACCAACTATATGTTGCTGGAGGGTTAACATCAGCAGGTACTGGATCAACAGGATCAGAATCACCTGAGCATGATGCAAGCACCAAAGCAAATACGCATACTACTGCGATTGAAATTTTATTTAAGTTTTTCATTATAATTAAATTTATTAAGTTAAAAATTCGGGTACAAATATAACTCTTATTTATAATCATTCTAAATAAAAAACATTAATTTAGTGAAAATTTTTTTTGACCAACATAAAAATATCTGCAAAAAGAGTTTTTAATTTAAAATTATTTCTGAAAGTTTAATATTAAATCATTAACTATTTATAGTAAATTATTTTAATAATTTTACACCCATGAGTCTAACAGAAGTTATTAGTTTAGTTGTTGATACTTATGAATTAAGTAAAAATCATTTCTTAAATTCTGAAAACAGAATTTACTTCATATATCTTATCTCTTCCATTGCTTTAGCTTTTTACGTTTTTATTAAAACAAAAACAAAAAAATCTTTTTTTTCATATATTTTCGATAAAAGGATTTGGTTCAGTAAATCTGCCTTTAACGACTATTTAATATTTGTATTTAATAACTTTTTTAAGGTATTATTTATAGGGCCATACTTAATATTTGGACTATATATTTCATTTTATTTTCAAGATTATCTTATAAAGTGGTTTGGCTTTCCGGAAAGCACCTTATCTATTGGCCAGACTATAATCCTTTACACTATAGCATTAACCGTTGTAAATGACTTTTTAAGCTACATTGTTCACTTATGTATGCATAAAATCCCTATACTTTGGGAGTTCCATAAAGTCCATCATTCTGCTACAACTATGAATCCACTAACACAATACAGAGTTCATCCGGTTGAATTAATTTTAAATAATTTTAAAGCTATAATAGGCTTTGGGCTAGTTACGGGCTTTTTTGATTATTTTTCTAATCACGCTCTTGACACTGTTGTTTTCATAGGAGCTAACATATTTACGTTTTTATTTATGTTTTTTGGAGCTAATCTAAGGCACTCTCACGTTAAATTAAAATACCCTCGGTTGATAGAGCATATTCTTATTAGTCCATATCAACATCAAATTCATCATAGCAGAAGCAGTAAGCATCACAATAAAAATTTAGGATCCAAATTCGCACTTTGGGACTGGCTTTTTGGCACATTAATTGTTTCTAAAAAAACAACAAGTCTGAGATTTGGAATTCATGACAGAGAGAAAGATTATTTTAGATTTCGAGATTTATTATTTAAGCCTTTTTTAAAAGTTTTTATGTATTTTAAAACTTCAAAACAAGAGTAAAGTCAAACGTTACAGAAAAAACTAAATTTGTTTTAAAAAATAATGGCTAAGCGCGTAGATCTTTCATCATTCAATAATTCTTTTTTTAACAAAGGCGCAAGCTCTTTTAAAATAGCCCTATGGACTATAGCCAATTATCTAATATTAAAAAACAGTTTAATTCCATTCTCATTTTTTAAGTTATCAGCACTAAGGCTTTTTGGTGCTAAAGTTGGTAGAAATGTAATTGTTAAGCCGGGAGTTAATATTAAATATCCGTGGAAATTAATTGTTGGAAGTAATTGCTGGATTGGAGAGAATGTCTGGATTGACAATTTAGATACTGTTACTATTCAAGATAATGTCTGCATTTCTCAGGGTGCTTTTTTATTTTGTGGAAATCACAATTTTAAATCTACTAGTTTTGATTTAATGGTTGATGCAATTAATATTGAATCTGGCGCATGGATTGGTGCTAAATCAATTGTATGTCCGGGAGTCACTATTTTTTCTCATGCAATTTTAATGGCGGGGTCATTTGCCAATAAAGATCTTGAGCCATATACAATTTATAAAGGAAATCCAGCCAAAAAATATAAAGAACGTATTATAGTTTAGTTCATTCAATTAAAAGAATTTCTCCAGTAGTATATTGATTAGCAAATTTTAAATGGAAATAATATTTGCCTTGAACACATCTTTTATTTTTATATTTCCCATCCCAACTTAGAGTATCTTTAGCTTGATATATTATAGTTCCTTGAATATTATAAATTGTTAGTATTGTTGGGCCGAGATTAAAAATAGAAGAAATCTCATAGATATCATTTATGCCATCATCGTTTGGAGTAAATGCTAAAGGGAAATAAAAGCATCTATTGTACACATATGGAACAATAACTTCTAAAAGAGAGGAAGAGCAACCTGCACTATCAATAACATTAAGACGATATCTTTTTGGAGGCAAACTATCAATAAATGCTTCATTTCTTCCGTCGTCCCAATTATATACATATGGAGGATAACCTTTTGTAACTTGTACATCTATGCTTCCGTCAAAATTATATTCACATGAAGGTGTAGTGAGGGTATAGCTTAACTCAGGTAAGTTAGGTGCCAAAACCTCAACATTATCATTTATAATACAACCATTTGCATCTGAAAAAATGAAATTATAAACTCCAACTCCAAGGATTGTGTTAAATGTAGTGTCGCCAAAATCCCAATCAATATAATATGGGTTTGTGCCTCCGCTAGCTTCTATGTTTATATTGGCGACATCATTATATTCGCAAATAACCTCAATATCTTTTTTTAAAGTTATTGGATTGGGCTCGTTAATTAATATAGTTGAATCAAAAAAACAACCCTGATCATTTTGTATTAAAAAATCATAAGTCCCTGCGCCAAGACCGTTTATTGATATTGGACTTATGAGGGTATAAATATCAGTTGAAAAATCAATTGAATAGATAATTTGTCCATCATTATTTCCATAACAAGAAATATCCTCAGAAGTTAAGTTTAAAGTTGGATTTTCTATTTTGAAGCTATCTTCATAAGTGCAATTATTAAGATCGGTAACAATTAAATTATATGAACTTGCCGTAAGTTCTCCAAAAAACTCTTGTCCATTACTATTTGACGCATCAAGATTTGTGAAGGCATTATAAATTTCTATGCTGTAAGGTGTTGTGCCACCTGTGACATCAGTACTAATTGATCCGTCATTTTCATTTTCACATCCCAAATGTAAAATAGTTGTTTCAACTAATATTTCATTCGGCTGACTAATAAATATTGTTGTATCTAACTGACAAAAATTAGCATCAAAAATAGTTATTGGCATTTCGCCTGTCGGAAGATTTTGTAAAGATGAGCTATTAGAAACGTCTCCGGCCCAATTATATGACAAAATTCCAGTACCACCTTCTGCATAAATCTCAATAAATCCATCATTAGAGTTGAAGCACGAAACACCATAACCATTGTAGGAGCTAGATGAAACACTATCAATGATCAATTCTGGTGGGTTTTCTAACAATATATTTTCTATGGTGAACAGACAATCATTATCGTCTAATAATATTAAATCGTAGCTTCCAGCGCTAAGGCTTTGAATATTATTACCATTGTAAGTTAAAGATCCATTCGTCCAATTATAATTGTAGTTTGGAGTGCCATTATACGCTTCAGCACTTAGTTCTCCGTCAGTCCCATTAAAACAACTAACATTTTGTTTATTCACAACTGCAAATAATGAATCTGGCGAATCAATAATTATAGGGTTGGAAGAATAGCATTGTGATTGATTAGTTAAGCTATCAAACACACAAACATTGTATAATCCATTAACTAAGTTGGTAAAGTTTGGCGAAGCTGAAAAACTTATGCCTCCATCAATGGAGTATGCAAGTCCTGAGGAACCACTAGTCGTTGAGATACTAATTTCTCCATCATTTTCTCCAAAACATAAATTATCTACAGAGGTTACATTTTCAATTAGACCCCTAATTATCAGAGAATAGTCTTCGGTTTCTCCCCACCCATAAATACCACAAGAATAATCGCCTGGGTCATCAAAAGTTGACCAAGCAGTAACCACTCTCATTCTAATTGTATCTAATACAGCATATGGCGGAACAATTATAGTTGTACTAAAATTAGTTTGATTAGCAGCTATAGCTGATGTTGCATCAATATGAAAAACCTCTTCGTTAATTTCAAAAATTTCGTTGCCATTCCAGTCGATATAAACATTTGAAATTTTTGGCATTGTGAATCCTGAACAATTATTTAAGCCTATTGTCAAATCATAAGTTCCGTTCAAAATAAGGTCTGTATATATTGAAGTATAATCAGAATAATTAGCGCAGCCAAATGAGCTGTTGCTTAATGAACCAATCTCAACCAAAGAAGTTGAGCAAAAAGAAGCTGCAGTTGATGAAGAAGTGCAATACTGAGAGTATAAAAAATTTTGTACACCAAAAATGAAAAAGCAAATAGCATAGAATTTTAAACCTGACGAATTAAACAACATTCAATAGTAGTTTCATTAAGCAATGTGCAAAGGAAAAAAAATATAATTTAACAAGACTAAAGATAGAATAAATTTTTTTTCGTAACACTTATTTAACATAAGCATAGTAAATTGTTAATTTCTTTTTTAAATATTCTTGATATAATTTATTAAATTCACCGGACAATAAATTAACCAAAAAATAAATTATTTATGAAACGATTTTTACTAATTGGAATGGCTGTTCTATGTGCCTTTTCAACTAGCTTTGCCCAAATTCCCCTTGCCACACAAGGCTTTGAGGCTGGCGACCCCTGGACCTATACCTCTAATCCAGAGTTTTATGATTTTAACAATGGTGATGCATTTGATATTATGTCAGGAGAATACCAAACTATGGCAGCTGCTTCTGGAAATAGCTTTTTGGCATTTCATGATATAGTAAATCCAAACGCACCATTACTTGAGGGTCAGACTAACTCTTATTATTATCATTATTTAACATTTTCTACTATTCAAATTCCTCAGCCATCCCCGGCAGACTTAAAATTGTCATTTAGTTATTTAGCTCATCAGCTTGATGGAACAGACTATATGGCTTACGAGTTGCAGTTCAATAATGATGATACATGGAATAGTGATTGGATAAGTTCTGTTGACACCTCTTTTGCTTTTTCTGCGTATTTATCCAAAAATACAGATGATTTATGGGTAACACACACTATTGACATTCCTGACACGGTTTCTTTTGTGAGATTAAGAATAGGAGCTTATCAAAACGGTGGAAGCGATTGGGGCGGCTTTGACGACTTTTCTCTATTCTTTGATAGCGCAGGAGATTTTGTAGCGCCTAATATTGAAGAAGTTTCTATAACTTCAGATCAAACTATTGTTTTAACATTTGATGAGGCGGTACAGTCAGCATCAGTTTCAATTGCTGATTATGGCATTAGCAGTTCTACATTAAGTGAAGATGGTCTTCAAATGACGCTGAACCTTTCTTCTAGCTTAGTAGATGGAGACTTCTTTGACATCACTGTCGATGCTCTTACTGATTTTGCAGGCAATCAAGCTAGTTCAGTTTTAGAAAGCCTTGTTCACAACGATTTTGTAGGCAGTCTTGTTATTACTGAAATTAACTACAACGATCCAGGCCCATATGATAATTTAGATTATTTTGAAATATATAACAATGGAGACGAGGCTTATCCGTTAGGAGGTCTGGCTTTTATTGAGGGAGTAAATGTTAACTTCCCTGAGTATTCTTTAGCTGCTGGTGAGTATGTAATTGTTGCTCAACCAGCTTATTTTTTAAATGACGCATGTGGCGCACTGCCCTATGGTTGCGGATTCCAATCTTATTTTGGTTTTGCACCAACCTTTGAAATTGCATCTGGTTACCTTGGAGCAGGTTTGCTCCAATGCGTTAATACTGTTGGAGATGTAGTAATATCTGTTGATTTCGACTACTCTGGCGATTGGCCAGCCAATGCTAATGGCAATGGTTATTCCATTGTATTATGCGACCCTTCATCTGATATGAACGTTGCAAATAATTGGGCGTTATCTTCTTCAATTCAGTATGCTATTAGTCCGGAAGATTCTGTCTTAACAGCAATGGGACTAAGTGGCTTTACACAATACTATGCTGATCCAGGTGGGCCTTGTGCAGTAGGTGATATTTTACCACCTGCAGTGGTTAATATTTATGCCGTTGATGCTTCAACAGTGGTAGTTGTTTATGATGAGGCGATTGCTTTAGACGGAACTTATGATGGTTTGTCTGTTGCTTCATCTACTATTTCAGGAGATACGGTGACATTATCCTTATCTACACCTTTAGAATTAGCAGTAATTTATTCTGTTACAATTTCTGGCACACAAGATGCTGCCGGCAACTCAACAATATCTTATGGCGTAGAAGTATTTTATAATACGGTTTCTAACCTTTTTATCTCTGAGTTTGCTGAAGGTTCTTCTAACAATAAATACATAGAAATTTATAATGCTAGTAGTAATATAGTAGACTTATCATTTTATGGTATTGCCAATACATCTAATGCTCCAACAACAGTAGGGGTTTATGAATATTGGACAGATTTTCCTGAGGGCGCTACGATTGACCCTCAAGGCACATTTATTATCGCTCATAGTTCTGCGGATTCTGTCATTGCTTCAGTTTCTGATATGACGTATAATTACTTAAGTAATGGAGATGACGGGTTTGCACTTGTTTATGGAAGTGAGCCAACAATCCCAGTAGATCCTGAAACAGGAGGTTACACTATTGTAGATTTTGCTGGTGATTGGAATGGAGACCCCGGTAGTGGTTGGACTGTTGCTGGAGTAACTAAGGCCACTCAAAATCACACTCTAGTGCGCAAGTGTTCTGTAGAGCAAGGTAATTCTGATTGGACTGCTTCTGCCGGAACATCAGCTGAAGATTCAGAGTGGATTGTTTTAGAGATTGATGATTGGTCAAATTTAGGTCAACATGACACTCCTTGTCCTGATATAGTCCCTGGTTGTACTGATGAGTCGGCTAGCAACTATAATTCAACAGCGACAGAAGATGACGGCAGTTGTGAATACTTAGGCTGTACCGATGCTTCTGCTATAAATTTTGATGCTTCTGCAGTTACAGATGATGGTTCTTGTGTTTATCCACTTGAACCAATGGTCAATTTATTCATTTCAGAATATGCAGAAGGAGGAAGTAATAATAAATATTTGGAGTTTTATAACCCAACTGCAGATACCGTTTCTTTAGCATCATATGCTTGGCCATCGGTTTCCAATGCGGCATCTACACCTGGTGTTTATGAGTATTGGAATTCTTTCGAAGATGGAGCGCAGATTGCACCCTATGGTGTATACGTTGTAGCGAATCCAGGATCTGATCCAGCAATACTTAATTTAGCTGATGAAACGGGAACAGTTTATTTCAATGGTGATGATGGTTATGCTCTAGTTTATGGACATGAGCCGACCTCTCCTTCAAGTCCAGAAATAGGTGAATATATTATCCTTGACATTGTTGGTGAATGGGCTGCTGACCCAGGAAGTGGTTGGGAAGTAGCCGGTATAGCTGATGCTACTAAAGACCATACGTTAGTACGTAAATGTTCTGTAGAGCAAGGAAACTCTAATGATTGGGCGATGTCAGCAGGCACTAATTCTGACGATTCAGAATGGATAGTACTTGAACAAGATGATTGGACAAACTTAGGTGTACATATATCACCTTGTCCTGTAGATGCAGTATTTGGTTGTACTGATGAAGCAGCTTGTAACTATGACGAATCAGCAACTGATGATGATGGTTCTTGTCAAATGCCAAATGAATGTAATTCTTGCGAGGGTGATCTTTCTTGTTTGATTTACTCTTTAACAGTTTCTGTAGATATGAGTGTTGAAGGTTTTACAGCCGGTGAGGGCTCAACATGGGATGGATTAGACGGTTCATCTATGGCTATTAGGTTAAATGGTGGAGATTGGTTAGCCATGACTGATATGGGCGATAATGTATGGAGCTATACATTTACTGATTTAGCTGCTGGTGATTACACCTATAATTTCAATGATGGTTGGTATGAGTCAGGTCCATTTGGTGATTGTTCTGGCGGACAATATGGTAATGATAGATCGGCTAGTATAGTTGATTCAGATGTTACTGTTCCAACGGTATGTTGGGAGTCTTGTGAAGAATGTCCTGATGTTATTTTAGGTTGTACTGATTCTTCAGCTAATAATTATGATGCTACTGCAACGGAGGATGATGGTTCTTGTACTTATCCTGCTCCAATGGCTAATTTATTCTTTTCAGAATATGCTGAGGGTAGTAGTAATAATAAGTATTTAGAAATCTATAATGCTAGTGATGTAACTGT
>MDTD01185439.1_pt1 | contig 28941 bp, 15 predicted proteins | sample 811221 | NCBI WGS metagenome assembly MDTD01 (sample SAMN05326646, study PRJNA326480) | marine metagenome | isolation source: seawater | place: Pacific Ocean: South West | collected 2011 | reverse complement strand
GCTTTTTTCTTAGTAGCCTTTTTCTTAGTGGCTTTTTTCTTAGTGGCTTTTTTCTTAGTAGCCTTTTTCTTAGTGGCTTTTTTCTTAGTGGCTTTTTTCTTAGTAGCCTTCTTCTTGGTGGCTTTTTTCTTAGTAGCCTTTTTCTTAGTGGCTTTTTTCTTAGTAGCCTTCTTCTTAGTGGCTTTTTTCTTAGTAGCCTTCTTCTTGGTGGCTTTTTTCTTAGTAGCCTTCTTTTTGGTTGTTTTCTTTGTACGCTTCTTAGCGGCTGCCTTACGAGCTGCTGTTCTACGTGCATTTTTCTTAGCGCGGGCAGTACCGCCACGGCTGGCTGCTACTTGGTAAATATCGCCATTTTTGTCGATGTAGTACAAGAAACCAGAAGCGCGGGAAAGGTCGGTTTTGAGAACCAATTGCTTCTTGTCAGATTTCTTCTTCTTTTCGCCGCCTCGAACCATTTTCACTTTGAAAACGTTGAGGTTGCTGTCCAAGTAATAAAGAAAGCCAGACTCACGTTTGATGCCAGCTTTCAAGATACGTTTACCTTTTGCCATAATTTCGATTCCTCTCGGTTTGAGTCGCACCCTGCATGGGCACCGAACTCAGAAAAAAAATCTTCGAAACACTTAATGTGTTTCTCCGCACCATTAGTGGTGCGTGAAGTTCTTTTCTCTTTTTTTTTAATAAAGATCCAGCGCATCGACGTGATATTTATTTTGTATTAAAGCGTCAGGAGCACCCTCGACGGACCTTTAAATTCTAAGACAAAAAAAGAAAATCGAAAAACCAGAAAAACCCTTTATTTACAGCAAGATAAAGGTTTTTTTGACGTTTCCCCTCTTGTGTTTTACTCGTTTCTCGTCGACAAAATACCCCGTCAAATTTGGTTTTTCATTCGACTTTCGCTTGTAACTTGAAACAGATTTTTTTTGCAACTCTGTCCCCAAATTGAAAAAGTTATGGCAAAACAGGTAGATCTGCGTTGCGAACCGGTGAATTTGGACCTAAGATACGCAGATCATTTGGAAGGGATTGTGTTGGATGAGACCTCTTGACCATGAATTTTTGAGCGCACAACAAGCAGCAACCCATCAGCTGCTTCACGCCATTCAGCATGATCGCCTCGCCCACGGGCTGCTCTTTGTGGGGCCACAAGGTGCAGGTAAATCCACTTTGAGCCTTTATCTGGCCCAAAAATTATTGTGCCCCCAAGGACATGAAAGTCCCAACTTAAGTGGATGTGGGCATTGCGGGGTGTGTCACAGGGTAGCCCAGAAATCACACCCAGACCTCAATTGGGTACTCTCCGAAAAGCGGCGAGAGGCCGAAAATGAAAGCCGTGAGACCTCTTCAAAAAAAACCAGTGATCTTACCATCGCTGATATTCGGTCATTGTGCCAAAGCTTGTTGCTGCCGCCGCACGAAGGTCGTGCCAAAGTGGCCGTCATTCTCGATGCCCACCGCATGACCCCCCAAGCGGCGAACGCGCTACTGAAAACCTTAGAAGAACCGCGGCCCAACACCCATCTGATTTTGGTGGCCCCCTCGAAAGACAGCATTCTACCCACCTTGCTGTCACGCTCGCAGGTGGTTCGCTTTAGACCCCTGCAGTCAGAATCGGTGGCCAATCTTCTGGAGCATGAGGGTTTGAGTGCCGAAGAAGCCCTGCAACGCAGTGTGGCCTCTGATGGCTCCATCGAGCAGGCACGGTCTCAAACCCATTTGAGTGTCGAAGAAACCAAGTTCTTGCTTGACCTTCTTTCAGGTTCTGAGGCTGAACGGGTTTTGCAATTGGCTTCTTGGGGGCAAGATCGCGAAGCACTCACGCATTTGTTGGCCGGAATGGTGGACCTGCTGGCCAAAGAAGTCCACAACCCACAACCCACTTGGCTCCCGAGCACCCAGAAACATTTATTACTCTCCATAATCGAAGCCACGGTGGAAGCACAAAACCGACTCAGAAAACATGGAAATGGCCAACTGGTGGTGGAAAAACTCTTCTTAAATGATATCCCCGTTTTCTCGGCCAACCCGCGCACAAGTTAAGGATGCTCCATGAAGGCACAAAAGAACACAAAGCTGATGAAAGGAATCGCAGTGGGTATTGTCCCCCTGACAGCCCTCATCGTAGGTTATTTAAACGTTCCCCACCCCACCAGCGCGGCGAAAGAACGAACCAACTTTAAACGCACCAAAGTGAAATCAGCGCTGCTGGAAGAAGCACCAAAGCCCAATACTTCAGCCAAAGGCATCGAGCTGGGTTCGAAACTCCGTTACTTGGGTGCCAACCTGCCCAAAAAAGCGGTGAAACCTGGAGATGATGTCTCTTTGGATTTCTTTTTTGAAGTCACGGACAACCTCGATCGGTCCTGGCGCATGTTTTTACACATTGACCCCACCAGCCAAGGCCGGCGAATCCACGGGGACCATCATCCGGTGAAGAGCAAATATCCCACCAATCTCTGGCAAAAAGGAGAAAAGCTGGTTGATAAACACCTGCAACGCATTCCAGCGACAGCAGCCCCGGGCCGCTACACCATCTGGATGGGATTTTACATAGGTGATGAACGGCTTCCCATCACCAAGGGCGACAAACCCAATCATGATGGCAGCAACCGCATTCGCGTGGGCACTTTAACCATCGCTCAACCTTAGTTCAGCTCAGCCGCCATGACCCGAGACCTTTCTGACATAAAATGTATCGCCTTCGATCTCGGTGGGGTTTTGGTGGATGTACAACGGCAGGTCCTCCCCCAACTGAATCGCCCCAAAGAAGAAATCGAACGCGCTTTTTTTGGACAAAATCGACATGCATCCCTAGGAACTGGAACCTTATTGGCCAAGGATTATGCGGAACGGGTGGCCCTTGACCTGCAAGTGGATGCCGCGACCATTGAAACCGTTTGGGCCAAAGTGGTCACGTGGAAATCTTTTGCGACCCCTTTGCTGGCAGGTTTGAAGGTACCTTTTGTGTTTTGGAGTAACACCGACCCCATTCACACTGAAAAGTTAAAGCAAACACTTCAACTTCCTAGCTCCGTCTGGGCGAAAAGTGTTTTGAGCCACGAAGCGGGTTATCTGAAACCCGATGCTCGTTTTTTTGATTTGGGTCTTCAAAAGCTGGATTTAAGGCCCGAACAGGTCCTTTTTATCGACGATCGTGCAGAAAATGTGTCCGCTGCGCAGCAGTTTCAAATTAACACCCACCAGATCTCCAACCCCCATGACGTGTTGGTCCTGCTTGAATCTTTAACTTGAGTTTCACGAGCCTGAAAAAGCCTATCTTTAATAAGTGGTTATCGCTTTTCAAAGGGAGGACCCAATTGAGGTGCATTTGGTGACCCTCAGCCCAGGTCATGTTATATTTTATTAATGGGAAAAACTGTCCGAAAACCAGCATTGCGAGGCCAACCTTTCTTAGAACGGGCCCTCAAAGGCTTCACCCTCTTGGAGATGATGATCGTCATTGCCATTATGGGCATCATGACTGCCATTGCCCTGCCTCGGGTGTCGGACGCCGTTCGAAAAGCAAGGTCACAGGCAGACGCCAAAAAGTTCAAAAGCGTTCTCACCTATGCCCGCTACTATGCGCGCTCGTCTCTCCGCTGCACCATGGTTCAAGTCCAACGCAATACCACGGTCGATAAAGATGTGGGTTGGGAGGCAAAAATTTGGTCTTATGATTCTTGCGAGCCACCACCGCGCCGATATCCCATCAAAGGCGGGCGAGAACCTTACCCCGGAGAAAAGCTAGAAAAGATGGTCACCTTCAACGCGTCCTTGGTGGATTTTCCAGATAGCGACGTTACCGATGTGTTCGATCACGAATTCGATTCGGGCAAAGACGTGATCTTCCTCTTCGATAGAGACGGTGCGCCGGCCAAGCAAGCCGAAAAAGAAACCACCATTCGAGCCCAAACATTTCGGGTTCGCTCGATCCATGAACATTATGGACGACTTTATAAATACGTAGTGTACCCCATCACTGGCTCCATTCGACTTTGTTTACCTGTAGACACGGACTCCATTTGTAACTAGCCATGCGACGATTTAGACCCAATACCCTTAACTCTTCCGCACGCGGGCTCACCTTGCTCGAGGTCATGATTTCATGTGCGTTGCTGATTATCGGGGTGGTGGCGGTCACCATGGTACTGGGATCGAGTAATTTACTCACCTTGCGACAAAAAAAACTTACCCGAGGTCTGCAACTGGGTGAAGCGCTCATGGAAGAATTGCTTTTGCTGGACTCGGATGATGAAGATCTCGAACCGGGGGAGCACGAGTTTTGCTACGATGAAAAACACCGAATCGTGGACCCCTGCGATGGTTATGAAAAGGGACTGCGGCCCGATCTTTTTCGCGCCAACTGGCAAAGTCAGCTGAACCGTCCCGTGGTGGGGTCGCGGTACATTCGTTTAGAAATATTTTGGGTCGAAAAATGGGGTGAAAAGAAAATCACTTTTCACACCTACCGAAACTAGGAAACGACAGAAATTGAAGATGGTCAAAAGAGGATTTACAATGTTGGAAACGCTAATCGCAGGTGTGATTGGCGTCATGGTCCTGATTACGGCGACCATGTCCATTTTGGCCATTCTCAATTCTCTGAACCTGCAAACCACGCGAATCGCGCTCGATGAAGAAAGCAAACTGATTGCGGACTATCTCGTCACGCGCATCCAAAGCGCGGGCAATGAACACATTCGTCCTTGGGCGGTGGTCTATGCCCACGATGAGGGTTCTTCGACGATATCACACCAACTCGACCCCGGTAAACGAGCCGATGCACTCACCATTGGCTCGGCGCACGGTCAAGAAATGACCGTCAATTCTTGGAGTTGGTCCACCGGTAATGCAGGGGTGGATTTGGTGGTTTATGGGACCAACATCTGTGGTGAGTGTCCCCAATTCAAGCAAGAGCATGTGATCATCTACCACGCCAATCAAAAAGCTTATTATCCCGCTTACGTGACCAACCAAACGCCAGGTGTGATCACCAAAGGTGAGTGCACGGGCGACCCGGTCAATGATCAACAAGTGCAAGTGGCATGCCAATACGATTTGGTCTTTTCAAGAGCGGGCGCCAAGCCCATCAACAGTCACCTTATTCTCGGGGTCGATTCTCCCATGTTGTCCATGCAACGGGTGACATTTGAAACGTTTTATTTGATGACCCGGGATAAGTTCAAACAACATCAACTTTGGGTCTACCAAGATAAAAATAACAATGGGCGCCCAGACAAAGCCAACAACGAACGATACACCATCGCCAATGGCGTACACGATTTTCAAGTGAGCATGGGATATGATTACAACCCACAAGATCGCAGGCTAGAAGATTTTGAAAACTTAGAGGACGAATGGCTTTTCAACTCGGCCAATGATTGTAACCCCGATAACGATCTCATCACCAACCACAATAATGATGGCTATATTGTTCCCCAAGGCGCACGCCCCGATCAGTTACGAATGGTCAGCATTGGCATTACCTTGGGCAAACGTATTGTGGGCATCGGGCGAGACAAGAAATATTCTTTCGTCCAACATTTTAATGGCGATTGTTTGAATCCTTATGGGTTTCAGCTTCGCGAAACCAAATCCAAAGCCATGTTACGGAGTTTAAATCTCTATGAGCCTTAATCCGTTACACTTTAAAGCGGCCAGAGGGTTTTCATTGCCCATGGTCCTCATTCTCACCGGCGTTTTGGTGGCGGCCACCGGTGCGTTTTTGGTAGAGATTTTAGGCTCATCCCGTGCGGGCTATATGATTTTAAAACGCAAACAAGCCTTTTATGTGGCGGATGGCGTGGCCAGAGTGGTAGGTCAAATCACCCAATCACATCTCAATCAGATGGACCCTTCTGCCCGTGACACCCTTTTGGGCAACCCGGACGCCTTAGAGCAGACCATTTTGGACTTGGTCTGCAAAGCAGGCAATGGGTCACTCCAAGATAACCCCTGTTGTCACAACCCCAACCTGCAAGATGCCAACGGGTGCTGCGATTCCGATATGCTCAAACGCTTCACTCCAGCCATGCATAACGTCCAGTGCCTTAAGGTAGAAGCACCTTCCGTATCGGTGGCGGGAAGTATACCAGGTGGGCCTTTTCAAGGCATGCAAAGCGATTTGGTGTCACTCACCATCGATATTCAAGTGGTCCGACACATCACGGGCACCTTGCCACTGGCGGCAGGAAATATCTCCGCCTCATCCAATACCAAACAACAAATACTCATCGGTGATGTTTCTGCCTTTCAATTTGCGAATTGGACTTACGGCGATGCCTCTCTTTACTTCGGTCCCGACATGATTTTGAAAGGTCGAAATCACATTAATGGCAATTTTTGCGTGGGCGGTAATGGCTTAGGAGATGCCAACAACCAATTCACACCGGTGTTTAACCAAGGCCCCTACGTGGAGCAAGTCACCGTGGCGGGCAACCTCTACTTGCTGGGGGCGTCGGAATGTGTGCAGCCCAGTACGTTTAACTCCCAACTCGCCGTCTCCACCGTCCCCGATTTTTCAACTTTCAACGTTTTGGATTATGACAGTCGTGAAGAAGACTGGCTGGAAAGATCGAATACTGATTTCGATAGTAACATTCGTGACGCGGCCCACGGGATTTTTGAACTTCAGTTACCTGCCAACCTCAGACTTTCAGGCAACCCCCGCGTGATGCATGACGGTTACAACACCCTGGCAAGTATCGAAGATGTGGGAGAGGAACGCTTTTTGGCTCTGAATAACATCGATACCAGCACCCGAGATACGAAACCTGGTGGTCTTCGGTATGTGAGTGAGCCCGTTTACGATCACATTGCTTTTGCCGATCCTGAAGACATTCGGCGACAAAAAATGGCATACAAATCAGACATACGGATTATCAATGGCATTTGGTTTGTGCGTAACGAGCCCAGAGGTGAAGAAACCAATTGGCCTGGCGTTCCAATTTGGTCAGATCACCCCGGTACCTATAAGGCGAAAGGCCCTAAAATCGGCAGTGGCCAATCAGCCATCGGTACCGAATTCGGTTTCTTACCTAAAAGCAAAGAGTACAATGTGGGTCAAACGGATCTCGCTGGCAGTAATGCACTGGGCTGGACCGACATCCCTAAAAGATATTCTTATTATCGATGGAACCCAAACACCTTTACACCCTGGTCAAGAATCGATGCGCCCGATGTGCCAGTCACCCCTGCCGTTATCAGCTACGGGTCCCTGTTCCGGCAAAACTACGGCTCAACGGCTGTGGGCACCGTGTGGCGACCTGGCTACTACAGCTTTGACAACAGCTTTTGTGACGCCAGTCAGCCTCTCAAAGCTTTTGACACGCTGGATGGCACCTTTATATCGTCGTCCAGCCCCAGCGCCACCTGCGAAATTGACACCGAACTCTTTGGCAACCGTGAGTTTTTGGGCATCTTGCTCGGCGCTCGTTCTGGGTTTCAAAACAGCCAGCTGTATGTGAACAGCAATCCCAAAGTATGGTTAAACTCATTGGGGACAGAACCGGCCAACCGAAAGCGCGTCTCTGCCGTCTACCCCATTAACTTCGATGTGAATGCTTTCCAAGAGGCTTTGGCCTCAGAGAAAGCTGGGGAATTGGGCTGGATCATCACCAAAATCATCCCAGAGGAAGAATTCAATGGCATCATTTACATCGCCAGCTCGTGGCCTGGCATCGTCGACGATTTAAAGAACAAAGAAACCGCTCATCCTGCCTTAGCGCCCTTGGCCTACGAAGAAAACAGCGTGGCACCCACCACACGTAAGTTCCCCTATGCACTCTGTGGTGAGCAAGATCGCGCATTGCCCACGGGAGGTACCCCGCCCCTCATCAGTAAATGTAGCACAGCCTATCTGCCCCAAATGAATAACCCGTCTCATTTATTTCCCAATGCATTACGTATCGTTAACGGCCGTAACCTGATGAACAGCCACCGCACCGATGCTGCCACCCAACCCTATTTGCCCGCTTTAAGCGACGCGGCGAAAAACAGCGCCAAAGTACGCAAATTGGCTGAAGGACTCACCATCGCCACCAACCTCCCCGTTTACATGCTCGGTGATTTCAATCGCAACTCTTACCCGCCCTCCAGTGAAGCCGGCGATCACGTGGCGCAATCCTGGTTTCCCTGTGAAGACCTCGATGACAATGGCGCAGGCACCGATTGTTGGATCAGCACCAGCATCGTCGGCGATAACATCACATTGTTGTCCAACGACTGGTCAGACGCCAAATCACCCATCAATGGTGAACCCGTCAACACTTTAGCCCTCAGAGCCGTCACCGCCCCGGCCGTTTACAACACCTCATTTCTCGCGGGCTGGACACCTTCTGCCAAAACGGGCCCCAGTATTTTGACCAATGGTGGGCTCAACAACTTCCCCAAATTCATAGAAATGTGGGAGTCCAACACCTTTGTGAAACAGAAAGCGTTTATCCGTGGTTCCTTTGTGGTGGGGTGGGCCTCCGCCCACATTCCAGCTGGATGGAGCTGTTGTGCCCCAGTATTCACGCCACCTGAGCGACAATGGAAGTTTGATGCCCGTCTTCACCAACCCAACGCTCAGCCTCCAGGAGCTCCTCTCCTCAATATTTTCAGCCTCAGTCAGTGGGTCCGAGACCAGTAAAAAGCACCATTTAAGGGGTTTTGCGGGGTTGCCTTCAAAATGCTTTGGGGTGTATTATTGCTCAAAGGGAGCTGCTATGGGCCGCAATTTTGAAAACCGTAAAACCGCAATTTTAAAACGAGGCAGTCGCGACTCTAAAGCGTTTACCCGCTGCGGGCGTCAAATCGCCATGGCCGTGAAATCTGCCGGCGGTGATCCAGATGGCAACCCTGCATTGCGCCGCGCCATTCAAAACGCGCGCTCCGTGAACATGCCCAAAGACAAAATACAAAATGCCATCGATAAAGCGTTAAAATTGGGAGATACCGAAGATTTCAACACCGTGCTTTATGAAGGGTACGGGCCGCACGGCATCCCCATGATCGTTGAAACCGCCACCGACAACCCCACCCGCACCGTGGCCAATGTTCGAGCCGCCTTTAACAAAGAAAATGGCAATCTCGGCACCAACGGAAGCGTCTCCTTCATGTTTCAACAGTTTGGTGTTTTTCGGCTCAATCCCGACGGCCTTGAACGCGACGAACTCGAATTGTCTTTGATCGACCATGGTCTTGAAGAATTAGCCGACGGTGTAAGCGACGAAGGGACACCTCTGCTCCTCGCTCGTTGTGCCCGCGATGACTTTGGCAACTTGCAATCAGGCCTCGAAGAAATGAAACTCGAACCCGTTTCTTCGGGATTTGAATGGATTCCCACTACCACTACCGAACTCGATGAAGCCGGCATGGACGACATTTTAAAGCTCATCGCACGGTTAGAGCAAGACGACGACGTGCAAGCGGTTTTTCATAATTTAGAATAAGATTTGTTCATCCCATCACCAACCCGGGGTTTCCATGAATCCATTTGGAATCCTTTTTCTTTGTGTGCTGCTCAGTTGCCTTGCCGGATGCCCCCAAGAAGCGTTCGTCATGGGCACCCAACTCAGAGCAGAAGGCAACAGGCTCTTGGACGATCAAGATCACGAAGTGGTGCTGCGAGGCATTAACGCCCGTATTGAAGGTCTCTTTGACGTGACTTTTGACGATGGCCGCATGGCCTTGGAGCACATCCCCCCATTCGGAAAAGAAGATCTCATTTTTCTCAAAGAACAAATGGGCATGAACGCCTTTCGCATTCCCATCAATTGGAGCGGCTTAGAACCAGTAGAAGACGGCGGACTCAATGCAGCGTACTTGGCAAATCTGGATGAACTCTTAGACTGGTGCGCGGAAACCGAAATCTGGTGTTTGGTGGATTTGCATCAAGATGCCTACTCCAAAGAGATTGGCGAAGACGGGGCACCCTTATGGGCCATCCAGCCCCCTCCCACTGAACTGCTTGAAGGCCCACTGGAAGATCTTGAGGAACGGCGTATCAGTCAGCAGGTTTTAGAAGCCTTTGCCACCTTTTTCGGCGACCGCGATGGGGTTCAAGATGCCTTTATTGACATGCTCGAACGCCTCACCCGGCACCTTAAAGGCAAACCTTTTGTGGCTGGCTTAGAAATTTTTAACGAACCTGTGGGCGAGGATGTAGAAGTCCTGCAATTCTCTCGACGAGCGGCCGAAGCGATTCACGCCATCGATCCCCATCGACTGGTGGTTTTTGAACCCAACTCTCTGCGAAACTTGCGGGACTATACAGACCCTATGGGTGGCTTGTTGATCAATAACACCGCCTATGCGCCCCACCTGTACCCCGAAATATTCTCTGGCGATAAAAATAATTTTGAAAATGGCGATACCACCCGTCTCGTTGACAGCACAGCCGCCGCTAAAAATGAATCGGAAATACACGGCGCACCCCTCATGGTCACCGAATACGGTATCGCCCCCTACGCTGAAAATGGTGAGTTGTGGATGAACACCCTTGAAGATGAAATGGATAAGGCTTTGGCCAGTCGCTTTTATTGGCTTTACGAGGAAGACTCCCAAGGCAACTGGGGTTTGTATGAAGCGGATAAGGTTTTACGTGAAGCGTGGGCCGATGTGGTAGCCCGTCCCTTTCCCGCCGCTGTAACAGGTGAGATTCAAAGTTTCTCCTTCACCGATAATGCTTTCTCGCTCTCCTTCAAAGGTGAAGGCGTACACCGCATAACAGTTCCAACCCGATGGGCCCCCCAAGGTGTCGTTGTCCATTGTAACGATGAAGCAATTGATGTTGAAATGCGGTCTGGGTTTTTGCTGGCGGTTTGTGGCGATGGCCCAGATAACACCTCCAACTTACTGGCACGCCCCCGAGACGGTTAAACTTACGGGCTCAGTCTCTGCCATTAGACCTCGCATCGTATGCACAACGGCTTTCACTTCATAGGTATCCGGTTCGGGGTAGTACCAATCCACCGCATAAGGTGCGCCAGAGCTTTGCGCAAGCTTCATTCCGTTAACAAAGAATTCCACTTTGGTGATAAAATCTAAATGCGCCGCAGTGGCCTCTACTTGTAGCTGCGGGTAAGGAAAGCAGTTGAGGTTTTCGCCCGCTAGGGGCGATGCCCAACTCACCATGGGCGCCTCAAAAACCAAAGACGGCTCCATACTCATCTGAACCATTTGGCCATGGCTTTCATTGCCAAAAGAGCGAAACTGGCTCCAAGTATTTCCGAAATGCTTGGTGTAAACATCGGGGGAGACATAAGAGTTGTAATCGACAATGTTGTCCCATTGTCTTTCGTAACCTGAATAGCCTTGAGAGCTCACCAAAATATCTACCGAGTCATCATTGGCGGAAGTTACTTCTTCGCTGAAGTAAGGATAAATGATCCGGTTGCGATGAATGGCATTGTGTCGCCCATAAAACCGACTCACGTCTTCATCTGTTTCACTTGCCAAAGGCGTGGGGTTATTTCTGAATGTTTGGTCGATAATATTGATCCCATTTCCAATGGGGCCCACTTCCACGTAGTTATCGTAAACGTCGCAGTTTTCGCTGTTTTGCACCAGAATGAGGGAGCCCCATCGCCAACTGTTACCATTGTCACGATGGTAGTTGTCTAACCCGGTATTGCGTCTGATGGCGCAATCGTAGCTGATTTCATGTTTGAAACCATCGCCATTGTTATTCACCGACACATTATCTTCATACACCACATGGCGATTATAAATATCCGTCCACATCCCGTGCCCATTATTATTACCTGCATAGTTGCCTTTAATGACCGTGTAATGATTTCCCACGATTTTAAATGCACCCGCTGACCATTCTTTCATGTATTTCGCCCAATTATGTTCGCTGAATTCGTTACCCACCGCCCAGGTGTAGCTGCCGGTCTCTGCCCCAGAATTACCATTATTGTGTATTTGGTTATTTTTTAAAATCGAATGCGCCCCAGTCCGAATGCCCAAACCATGGTTCCAGCGCACTTCGTTTTGCTCAACGATCCAGTGGCGACCCGTATCGCCGGTATGATTCGAATAGCGCGGGTTAATTGCCCCTCGCTGGGCCACCGTCGCAAACTTTTCGATGATCAACCCTTTGATGGTCACATGATTGTAACAGGTATCGGTGCGGCAGGTTTTTACGAGAGGATCGGCGCTGTCGGCCATGCAGTGATCCCCCGCTGAAACGGTACAATCCTCGTCCGTTTCACATGAGATGGTATTCTCATTTGAATCAGGATTGGAAACCTTCGCGGTGTAGCAGGTATTGGATGGGCCACCACGAATGGCATTGGTTACCATACTGAGCTCCACTTTTTGCTGTGAGGGATCGTCCATAAAGTAGATGGATGTATTGCCACTGCTCGCAGTTCGTTTAGATACCGCCGAGATGTATGCTTGAGAATTATGGTTATACAAAAGACTGTAGGCGTGCGCCGTTTCAGTATCCGCATCGTCATGGGTTGCTTTTTCGGAGACAGACCAAAACCGTTGGCCCCTCCCTTTTAAGTCCGATGGCCAGTACTGCCCTTCTTCCCCTGCGCCCGTTCCTGAACATGAGGCACTGCATGTCGATGCGCCACAATCGTTATCCATCTCAAAAGAACATTGATGCGTAATTACACAATCTCCACCGGTCTGTGTGCCGGTGCAACCCCGTACCAAACTTCTCAGCTCATCAATAGTTGGCAAACGCCAATCGGAAAGTCCCGCCCAAGATAAACCGTCGCAAAAAGCCACGGCCTCCTCCCAGGTTTTTCCATGGGGATTGCCTTGTTCACATTCAGACCCGCTTTGCCCGGCCGGGCACCCTTGCCATCCCAAGGAGGTTCCTGAAGTGGCATCCACATAAATGGTTTCTGTTTCTGTTCCCGAATGGTCACCGCTGCGAACACAGCGTGTTTTATACTTGTCGTGATGGGTATAAAACTTACCTGGGGCCAGATCTTCTTTATTCATCACCCGCTCAAGGACTTGATCATTGAAAAACAAATCCTGACGATACAAACAGCCATACCCGCCATCAGCACACGACCCCGGTTCCTGGTGGGTTTGGTCGTAAATGAGCAGATCCGGCCAAACATATAATATGTCACCATTAAACGTTTCTGTTTCCCACTCATTTTCATTCAACAAAATTGCACCCGACAACACTGCGCCTTGTTGACCAAAGATGCTTTGCCCGGTGCGTGGACGGATTTCAGAGGTCAGACGATAAACCCCCGGTCTCAATACAAAAGTCGTGTCTTCAGGGCTGTTCTCAATAATTGATTTTAGCGACCCGTAACCTTGAAAGTCTTCGGGGCTCACAAAGATTGTTTCTGCCGGGGTACGCGCGTCGCGCAGGGGCACCGAGACCGAAACGAGGCTAGAAGAAGTTGACTCCAAACCGTTGGCCCCCATAGAGCGCACTTCATATTCATAATCCACACCCATTTCGACATTCACATCGTAAAAGGCGGGGCGGAGTACCGTGTCAATGCGACGACCATCGCGGTAAATGTTGTAACCCGCCAACTCAGCGTCATCCAACGGATCCCAGGCCAGATGAACAATGGTGGCTGCCGCTTCAACCACGTGAATGTTTTGTGGCGTCAAGGGTGATGCCAAGTCATAAGTTTCATCGTTGTCAAAAGGAGACATACAACCAGGGTCGCCCTCAAAATCCACTTTGCCATCGTTATCGTTATCAATACCGTCACTGCACCCAGTGACCAAATCGGGCGTCATGGCGTAAAGCATGGCCACGTCTTCATCGGACAACACACCATCGTACAATCGAACGTCATCGATGGCCCCCTCCATACCTGAACCCATCAAAATCCCGGTGTAATTTTGCATCGATGTATAGGGATGTTCGGTTTTCTCTGTTTTATCTAACGCCCCATTAATATAGAGACGCAAATGCATTCCCGAAATCACAAACGCGACGTGCTCCCATGTGTCCAGCGATGCTGCGCTGCTGCTCTGAAGATCGTATTGGGCCCACAAACTTGAGCCGGTATAAGCGGCGCGCAGGTTGTATTTGCCCCCATCAAAAGTCAAACGTGCATTGGTGTGTTTTTGCTCTATCACGCGACCCGCTGCTGCATCGAGCTTGATCCAAGCCGTAAAAGAGAATGTGTCGCCCACTTCGAACTGTTCAGCGTGCGTCACCTCTACATAGGTATCCCCATCTAAAGACAAAGCGCCACCGGTTTTTCCTGTCACCCAATTCGCCGACCCATAAACGGTGGCTTGGCCTTCATTGCCACTCGAGTCCGCGGCGGTTACGCCCTCATTCTCATCGAACTGCCAATGACCCACCAATGGGTGACAACACAGGCCAGTGGAACAAGTGCCATCATCGGGCTTACAGTCTTCGGTTTCACCCTCACCATCGCAATAGCTATCGCCATCATGATCTGCGGCACATTGGGGCACCGTCACCTCAAAGGCGTCCAGCTGCACCCCGTCATAGACGCCATTTAAAATCTGCACGAATAAGGGGCCAGCGGGCAAGTCCACTTGCTTAACCACCATCGGCGATCCGTCGGTGGGCACGGGCATGCGAAGGGCGATTTCTTGGAAGGTATCTCCAGTGGCGTAATAAAGGTTCAGTTCGCGGCCCAAGTCGGCCGCCCAAGCATGTATCCGGATATCAAAAGGCCCAGAAAAGGGCAGGTCCACGCTGTAGAACATAAACTCGCCGGCCTGCATGTCCACGACGAAACTGCCATCTTCCGCCTGGTAAATATCAACGTCATCGTCGCGATAGGCTCCGTAATCGTTTCCGGGGCTTGCATCGTGGTAGCTGAGGCCATCTAGGCCTACACCGCCATAATCTTCCGCTTCCACCCACACAGAAACGGGAGCGCATTCGCGGTCAGAGATTACCGTGGGTGGCACCGACTCGTACTCGTAGACAGCACACTCGGTGAGAGGCACACAAATGCGGTCAGTCGTAGCGCTGGGCGCCGCCAGTTCATACTCTGCCAACGTGCATTCAGTGAAGGGGCTGCACGTGCATTGGTCTTCATCACTCAAAAAAGAACTGTCTGTAGCGCAGGGGTCGCAAGTCTCTTCGGTTATCACAACGATACCAGACAGGCAGTCGGTGACCTCTAACGCTGCATCGCAAGAACAATTGACGGCTGATGGTACAGTTACCATGATAATGTCATCCAGATCCACATCGCCGTCATCGTCCAAATCATAGTCCGACGTCAAATCGTTCACACATAGGTTGCTCTCCACATCTTCGTTTTGTTGAATGAGCGCGGAGTGTATACAATTCACATCGTAATCTCCCGAACAAAAGCAAAGGTTAAAACCAATGTTCGCTGCTAAGATATCTACGTCTGCATCATCGATGGTTTGGTCATCATTGAAATCATAACTGGCGTCGTAAATTGAAGAACAGAGGTTTTCAAAGATTTGTCCCTGGGATACCGCATCGGGGGCCTGGTACCAGTCATCCACATCCACATCCAAATCGTCATCAAGATCATTGTCGTAGATCACCCCTTCGGCATCTGTGCTCTCCAACATTTCAGGGGTGCACACCCGCTTGAGGAGCATTAGGCTGCGATCCAGGTCCAAAACGACGCTGTCCCCGTCAAGGTCATAAATGCATTCCTCGGGCTGTTCTGTAATCAAATCATCGTGGTTCACTGCACCATCTTGGTTGATGTCATAGACCAACTTAGCGCTGGTACAAGTTCGGTTGGCCTGCACCAAATCACGGTCAGCGTGCTCCACACGGCCATTGCCATCCACATCGCCAATACATACTTCGGGGTCCACAAAATTGTCTTCGAATGATAATCGCACATAAGCAGATAGGTGCTCTTCAGCACGAGAAGGCACCCAGGAGCGCAATCTCAAAGTCTGAGAACCTTGACCCAATCGTGAATACAAATCTGAAATTTGTATTGGAAAGCCCCGAATTGCGCCCTGCCCAATCAGCAAGTCTACCCAGTCTTCTTCGTCACACAGCTCTACTTCTGATTCGCTGCAAGCCGAAAAGCGCCATTGCAAATTGAACACGTTCGATGTGCCATTGAGTATATCCAAATGTAGCTCTTGCAAAAGACTGTTATTGGCCCAAGCCGACATACCATCGCCCAAAAGAGTATCTAGCGCACTTGGGTGCGCTCCAATTTCATCAGAGTTCTTCAATGCGATTGAAGAATTAGAGTAAATACGAACCCCATAGCCACGATAAAGAGGGTCACCGTAAGCGATACCACTTTGCGCTTTGGTGAACGATAAACTCTCACCTAAAGTACGACCCTCAAAAACCCTTTTGGCCACGAAAAAAGATTTGTCGTAAGCGTGCCCATTTGTCAGGTGGTGGCTGGAACTGCCCCAGTAGGCAATACCACCCATGCGGTCGATCACATCTGCGGCAGAACCCCCGTGTGCCGTGTGTCGCGGCGCGACGTTATCAAATTCGCTAAATGCGTCACCCAATAGGTTTTGCCCCGCATAGGTCATGGTGACCGAATCCAGGTCGACAAAGCCGAGGATTCCCTTGCTTTTTCTTCCGTCGAATTTGATTTCCACCTTATCGATGGTGCTATCAGAAAATCCCTCCGGCAGTGAAAATTCAACGGTATGATCTGCCCATGTCAAATGGTTTTCTGACAAAGACACCGTGGCTGCAGAGGTCTGAGTGGCAGTGGCGATCAATGATACATCGTTAATTTTTGTGGTAATATCAAATCTGGCATTGGTGTTGCCCTGATTGCGGTAACGCAGCGCAATCGCAATGGTGTTATTGTCCGAATTGAGCGACACACTCGAATCTAAAGTGTGCCATCGCCTCACATTCACCGCGACCCATTCTTTGCAATTGATTGCCCCGCAGGTGTCTTCATTTAATGCTTCTGGACTGGCAAAACCAAAGCGCAAGAAACGGTTTTCTTCAAGGTCGGTACCTTCAGTTAAAACACGCGGGGGAGTTCTGTCGTCCCGCCCAGCGCCCCAAGGATGCCATCCATCGGGATAAAACCCATAATACTGCACAGGGTAAGAACGTACCTGTTGGCCCATAAAGCCCGGCGCAACACCCACGCAATCCGTATTTAAAACCTGAAAGTAATCGGTAGAATTCGCCACACAGGCCTCTTGCTCTTCTGTGGTGGGCAAATCTTCACATTCGGGCACACAGGTGGTGCTCTCTTTGCGCCAACGCAACATGGTGTCGTAATTGTTAAATGCAGACATGTTGTTTTGCGGAGATTCAATTCTGGGATTTGTGCCATTAAACCAACCAGCATTCATCGCATAAGGAATGGTGGTATTTTCATATCCCGGCATCATTCCTGGCACGCTGCCCGCAGCCGTTGACCCGGTACTGCCCCATCGGCACAGCTCGTGAGGCCAACTGGATTCTGGCGCCTCCCACACAAAAGGCTCGTGGGATAAATAAGCGGAACAAACAGGGTCAAAACTAGAAGTCAAAAAATAACCCAATCGCCGCGAGCGTGTGGATTGAACATCACCATTCCAAAGCTGTTCTTCACTGATGAAGTTGCCCGTAAACCCAAAGGACTCTGATTGCAGCGTGCGATCGATCAGATCGAGGGTGCGTTCTGGCGTGATGGCTTCTACCCGCCCCAAAGCAAAGTAATGGGCGTCTTTAGGACTGATGCCTTGAGACGCATCATAGTCGATGGTTACATAGCCACTACAGGCATCGCAAAAAATATCTTCATCCCCCGCCAACAGATAAGAAAAATAATAATCGAAAGCGGGTTCTTCGAAATCAGAAGACCACCCGGTAGAAAATAAGCGTGGCGGGATGCCTCGGATAAGCGCCAGATGGGTGATGGGCAATACTGGCAAGATTTCATCGAGTTTGGACTGATCACACGCATCAATGGACTCGGTGGTCAGTGCACAAAAACAGTTGGAGACCACTTGGTTGCGCGCTTCCAGGAGCTGATGTCGCGATGCAAATTGCCCGCGGGGAAACTCAACGCCACACAAACGATCCGCATTGATGTTGCGGGCCACCCGGTAATAATCGGCAATACCAAAAGCGTCTGGGTCGTTGGTATTGTAGATGATCAAAGTTTTATCTGCCCGACTATCGTTACTGTAATTATCGTCGTGCACGATCACTTCTAAATCAGCATCGTCAAAAGCGATTGCCGATGCATTGATAACCGCCCAATCCAAAGCAGCCTCGGCTTTCCAGTAGACCGTCACTTCTAAATCGTTTTCTGAAAGATTGAGTGGGGCCGTTAATTCGTTGGCGCAAGAATCATCATCATACAACGTGCCTTGGGGAATGGAAAAGTTCACCGTGACATCAACATCTGGCCATGCTTCCCCCTCGTGCAAGAGAGCGTTCGCCGTCAATGGAACACAGGCCCCAGGAATCACCACATCGGGTCCGAGCACAGATAACGAGCCCACCTTCGCAATGCAAAAGCTGCCATCGCCTTCCAATTCTGGAGGGCAAGTGCAAATAGGTGCATCCCCCGGCGTGACCGCGTTTTCGCAAGAAGCGTTGGGATCGCACCCACCATTATTGGTTTCACATTCATCCACGTCTTCACAAAGCACGCCGCCACCCTCAAAGCCATCATTGCAATCACATAAAGGGGCCTCTCCTGAATTTTCGGCATTGGTGCAAGTGGCCCGGGTCAAATGACAACCACCGTTATCTGTTTGACATTCATCAATATCGCCGCAAACCCGATCAGAGGTTTCCGTAGGTGGCTCCAGTTCTTCTTCACCGTCATCACAGTCATTCACCGGGGAACAAACCCGATCGGAAGTGGGCGTGGCCGGAACACTTTCGTATTCGTTGGGGGCACAACTAGAAATAATGGTACAAACCCGATCTGACGTATAATTGGGGGGCGTGACTTCCCACTCATCATCGGCACACACATAAAGCACGCTGCAGATGCGATCGCTGGTGAGGGTTGGCGCGCTGCTTTCATAATGGGTACTCACATCACAGGCCGGATTCACATGGGTACAGCTGGGTGCGTTGACCTCTGTGGAATAATCCAGCTCTAAGGTGCAAGAGCTGCAAATGCGATCCGAGTCCCACGCAGGTTCTATTTCAACAAATTCGCCCGGCACACAATCGGTGAGGGGGCTGCAAATACGATCAGAAGTGGGCGTGGCCGCGTCGCTTTCGTATTCGCCCGAAGTACATTCGGTTAAAGGCTCGCAAACGCGATCGGCAAAGTATGTCGGTGCACTCAATTCATATTCGCCAGACGTGCATTCGGTTAAAGGCTCACAGACGCGGTCGGTGGTGGCGCTTGGCGGGGTGAATTCGTATTCGCCTGAAGTACACTCCGTGAACGGGGTGCACGTGCAGTGAGTGACATTCAAAAAGCTACCGGCCATACAAGTCTCACACACAACCCCAGCGTCTGTTTCAGCACTTGCAGTACCGGCATCTTCCACAGGCGTAACTGGGCCGGCATCGAGAGCGCTTTGACTGGGTGCTGTTCCGGCATCTTCGACTTCTTCAACCGGGTCGCTTCCGGCGTCTGCCACAACCACAACCGGGCCATTTCCGGCGTCTTCCACAACTTCAACCGGGTCATTTCCGGCGTCTGTCACTACTTCGATCGGTTCACTTCCCGCATCTTGCACTTGAGGTGGAACTTGCGGGGTTCCTGCATCTTCCACTTGGGGCGGGTCCTGCGGGGTCCCGGCGTCTTCTTTTGCAGCGGGCGGTTTTTCGGGGGGTGGTGGCTCTACGGGGCAACCCCCCAAGGCCGAGCCCAACAAAACCAGCAGAAAGTATCTCCATAACCACAAATTCATATGAATCCCCAAGACCTTCTCAAACTATATTAGTCGGTTTTCACCTGAAGGCCCACTCAAAAAACCATTTGCGCCGGATCACCTTGATGCGATGGCCCACAACGCTAGAAAGGTTCTATGTGGCGTAGGTACGTATTCCAACGCACACACCCACCATAAAACCGTAAACCTCTAAATTCGACGTATACTGAATTCTAGACAGTCCAAACTCGAGGGGCAAATGTGTGAGGTATAAATAGGAGTTTTGAGGCTGAACTAAGACTCCATGAACTTGTCGTAGATCTCTTTGACCAACTCAGGCTTCACGAATGGATTGCGATCATTAGCCCCGGTCCAATTTTTAAATGCCGCCGGCCGCCACAAAAAATCTGGATTGTCCGACTTCCAGCCACCGTTCACAGCCTTGCCAGCAGCATCAAACTCCAACCAATACTCATAGGTCCGTGGCCAATTGGACTCCCCAAAACGCACGTCCATTTCGTACTTGACCAGTTTGGTATTTTCGCCGGGTTCACCGTTGTGCCCTGGGCCCACTTTCCGGTCTTCGCCACTTAACTCTACGCCTGATTTCAGGGTGGCCCCGTGAAAACTGTAATTCCAAACGTGATCACCGCTGTCCCGATCCATGGCTGCAGCGCGACCTTCACCCAACCAATTGAGCATGGTGGTGTGAAACTCAATGGGTGAAATATCTTTTTTGTCTTCGCGGGCCATGTGCTTGATCTCACTGGCTTTGATCACATGCTCGGTGCCATCGAGTTCTTTAAAGGCGAATTCTTTATCCGGGTCGGCCTTAAAGGGCTCTGAAAGAACCATGAAATCACCGTCCCAGCGCCACATGTCTTCGCCACCACGAAAGACTTCGTCATTGGCGTGCTTGAATTTACCGTGCAGTTGTCGCCCGTCTTTGGTCACCACGATGTCGGGTTTGTCATCAAAACGGCTGCCGATAAAATCTGTACCATCGGCTTGACTGTCGGCGATCACCGTGAGCAACCCCAACACATCATTCTTGGTGAAGGTCACACCATCGATGGTCACTTCATCTTTGAGGGGCTCCTTGAACAAAACACCGGCCAGTGCCACCTTGTCACAAGATCCCCACCATCCCACATCCAGGGTTTTGTCGGCCTTACCGTCACTGCTGGGATTGGTGTAAATGAGTGTTTTGAGTTCGGCTGCCGACAACTCGGAACCATCGGCTTTTTTGAACTTGAAACTGACGGTGCCATCGTCGCCTTCGATGCGCTCTTTCGTCACCGCTACCAGTTCGTCTCCAATACGTGCTTTGGGCACCAATTGGTTGCGGGAACTCACGGCTGCAAATCCGCCGTCGTGGCCTAAGAAATCCACCTTCACGTCTTTGGTAATTTTACCATCACCATCAAAATCAACGCCGGTGGTCATTTCTGCGTCAGACTCAGAAAGCTTTTTGTTGGAAATGTAATGACCTTTGTCGCGTTCACCAATCAACCAGTTCAGAGCCGGCTTACGTTCAAACTCTAAAGCTTTCGCCGTGTCTTCGTGTCCACGCGCCGTTAACAATGTGTCCAGCTTGGCCAACGGCCCTTCTTTGGCCCACAAGTGAGAACCAGGAGACCCCGGTTGGTCCAAGCCACCGCTGCCCGCCATGGGCCAATACGTGGTGGTCCACACCTTGCCAACTTCTTCGTCGCGCACATCAAAATGGTGTGGGTTGCGGGCCATGGCCGCTTCCTTAAGGTCTTGCACGGTATCGTGGTCCATATCGGAGCTGGCAAAGCCTGCAGCAGGACTTCTTTCACCCGCTTTGAGCAAGTCATTCACCAATTGGTCTTGTTGCTCGGCCGGCAAATCTTTCATGAGTGCCTTAAGACGCCCCCCGTATTCGGCGAAGATTTGAAAAGCTAATTCAGGTGTGACCTCGGGGCGGTTTTGCATTTCTTGAGCAAAGGCCGTTGCGATTTGATCGGCACTGTTCACTTGGCCCAAATTTTCAGCCACTAAAACAATCGGCACTTTGCCTGCTGTCGCCACTTCAGTGGTGGCCAGGAAATGCGTCAATTGGCTTTTTGCCGACGGTTCCATGCGATCTGCGGCCTTGAGAAGCCAATTTTGGAGATCTTTGGCCTCGGTTTTTGAAAGACCTGGGCCATCCATAGCGGCCTTTAAAAGCTTATTTACGTCGGCTTGTTCAATTTTATCACTATTTTCCAGGGACTTAAATGCCTGGCGCAAGCCTTTGTCACGAAAACTGATGCCCATTTTGGACTCCTTCTAACTCAAAAAACGCTTCATCCGCTTTATATATAAGTATGCATCAATAATTGGCGCGCGTGGCCTTTTTTTATCCATAAAACTGGGCATTAGGCCCCAAATTTCCTATGATTACGGCATAAGGAATTGATGGGACATCCGAATAAGAATGGGGGACAACATGCAGCATGAGTCAAGCGTGCCGGTGGGCACTGCAGATCGATGTGAAATTCAATGGGACGCGCTAAAGGCAGCATTTGAAAATCACTCTGGGGGCGCGAAAGCCGTCCTTGATAAAACCACCGGAGAAGTTTTGGATGTGAAAGAGGGTCTTTATTCCAACAACAACAATGCGCATTTTCTCACGATCGTACCGGTCCCATCTCGAATTCAGTATCAAATGATGGAAATTTTTATCGGTACGGTGTCGACGCCATCTATTCACACCCTGCTTCAAGATACCATTGTGGGCAAAGGGGCCTTTCGACGGTTTAAAGATGCCTTGGCGAAATTTCCGTTGGAACGTAAACGGTGGTTCACCTTTCGAGATGCCTTGTTGCACCAACACATTTTCGACTGGCTTGAAGAAAACCATGTGTCTTACGATAACCCCCCAGGCTGGAATTTAAATCTACCGGCTGCGGTGACTCATGAAGAGGAGGCGGAACACACCGCGAGCACAGATGGCGACCCGGTGGGCCCCGGTGAAAATTCCGAATCCACCGAGGCGCTTCAAGAATTCCTCATGGCATGGGCCCGCAATCATGGACAGGAATATGGATATGTTTTCGGCCCCGCAGCCTTTTATTCCCTTTCCACCGACCTGAATAAGGCTTTTTCTTTTTCTAAACGGGTGTAATAAGAAGGCCCATGGCCTTGCTTCCTCCCATTCCCGATCCTGCAGACCAAGAAGCTTTGGCGCTGCTTTGCCATGAAGTGGTCAAGCAGCCACCTCAATCACTCAAAGCCTTACGTAAGATTTTACGTCAGTATCCCAAACCGCAGGGCGGTTTCTTTTCAAAAGCCGAAATCATTCGAGCGCTGAGAGCCGACTTTCCATCTGAAGGGGATGAAGCGAATTTTTGGCTTCAAGCGAGTGGCCTCCTCAAAAAGCCCACCCGTACGCTCAGTGGTGTCACGCCCGTCACGGTCCTCACCAAACCCCATCCATGTCCCGGCAAATGTGTGTTCTGCCCCAATGATGTGCGGATGCCCAAAAGTTACCTTTTTAATGAGCCTGGCTCTCGAAGGGCCTGGAACAATGGTTTTGATCCTTACCGACAGGTATTGAGTCGTCTCATGAATTTTTGGCAGCATGGACATGCCACCGACAAAGTTGAGCTCATCATTCTAGGGGGCACATTTACCTTCTATCCCGAAGCCTACCAACGGTATTTTGTTGGGCGGTGCTTTGATGCGCTGAACGATTTTTCATCGTTCGATGAAGCTGCCCTTTACGACCACACCACGACCCAAACGCCTTTCACAACCGTGAGCCCCAACGATTCTCAGCGACGAGGGAAATATAACTCCTGGGTCAACAAAGTGTTTTCCGAAAATGACTTCGGCGAATCTGAATGGGAAAATTATGACTGGGAACGATTAACCCAAGCACACCAAAAGAACGAAGGCAGTGCCAACCGCTGCGTTGGCTTGGTGGTAGAAACACGTCCCGAAGAAATCACCGAAGCCCAAGGCTATTTTTTACGTCGCCTGGGTTGCACCAAGATTCAGGTAGGCCTGCAAAGCAACCGCGATGAAATTTTGAAGCGAAACAAACGAGGACACCTCACAGAAGACAACAAAAACGCCTGTGAATTATTGCGACGTATGGGTTTTAAAATTCACGGTCATGTGATGGTGAATCTGTTGGGGGCTTCCGTTGAAAGTGATTTAGAAGACTTTAAATCCTTTTTCACCGATCACCGATTGCGCCCGGACGAACTCAAAATTTACCCATGCGCCTTGGTGGAAGACACTGAACTCTATGGGGCCTATGAGAAAGGCGATTGGGCACCTTACGCGCCCCAGGAACTGGAATCACTGCTCAAAAACATTTTGTTGTCCGTCCCGCTTTACTGTCGGGTATCGCGCATGATTCGAGATTTCTCGGCCGACGATATCGTGGTCGGAAATAAGAAAGCCAACCTGCGACAAATCATCCAACACCAGTTGTCGGACCAAGAGCAAATACCGGTTGAAATACGGAGTCGTGAAATTCGCTCGAAGAGTTCCCATGAACCCAATGCGATATTTAGCGTCATCCAATACGAAACGGGGGCGGGCGAAGAAGCTTTTCTACAGTTCACCACCAATGACGATAAGATATTGGCTTATTTGCGCTTGGGACTGCCGCGCATAGAGGCTCCTTTTCAAGAGATTGTAGATGCGGCCCTGGTTCGAGAGGTTCATGTCTACGGTAAAAGCCTGCCCCTGCATGGACCCACTGAAGGGGGGAGCCAGCATCAAGGTTATGGGGAACGGCTTTTGGAAGAAGCAGCAAAAATTGCACGCGCAGCAGGATTTTCTAAGTTAAGTGTGATATCTGGGGTGGGCACCCGCGGTTATTACCGTAAAAAAGGGTTTGCAGACGGGACACTCTACCAACATCGCGCGCTTTAAAGGGGATCGCATGAAAAAAAGTAACATTAACGTGAATGGGATCAACATGGCATACGTGGACAGCCACCCTGAAGGCGACCGTCCTGACTCCACGTTGGTTTTGGTTCACGGTTACTTGGCCAGCGCCTTTGTTTTTCGCGACGTCTTTGCCGCCCTTGAAAAGCACCATCGGGTCATCGCCATGGATCTCCCGGGGTTTGGAGACAGTGATAAAACCAGTCCCTCACAAGCGCAATACAACCGCGCTTTTTTTGCAACCCACGTTTGGGGATTGTTGGACGAATTAAACATCACCGAAAAAATCCATTTACTCGGGCACAGCATGGGCGGCGCCGTGGTCACCCAAATGACGCTCATGCAAAAAGATCGCATCGAAAAACTCATTTTGCTCGACGCCATGGGCGTGAATATTCCACCACCCTTTTTGGGTAAAATTGTCATGAACCCCATTTTAGGGAAAGCCATCTTTATGAAGGCCTACAACCGTTTCATGCTCAAACAATACCTCTTGGGTGACGTTTTTTATCGCAAAGAAGCGTGCACTGAAGCATTGGTGGATGACATGTGGCGCCCCTTATCCACCCCAGAAGGCAAAGCCAGTGCTTACGCCACCTTGCAAAACACGGTACACCCCGATCACGTTCAAGCACATGAACAAGACCTCCAAAAGATCGATGTAGAAACACATCTCATTTGGGGCGAAGAAGATGGCATTTTCCCACCCGCGCGTTGCGGTGAGGCCATGCGCAAAGCCACCAAGGCCAAAAGCTACACGGTGTTGGCCGGCACGGGACATTCCCCACCCGAAGAAATGCCACAGGCCTTTCTACAAGCATTGGGCCAAGTCACCGCATGTGAGTATCTGCCTGCTCGTTGAACGATCGCCGTATCAAAAAACTGCTATATTTCAACAGCTTAGAAAAAAGACGCCCCCTTGTGCAGGCGCTGATTTGCGCTACAATCATTCTATGAGCAGTGAGATGGCCCCCAAGTTTTACCAAGTCGTGGCATTGTACCACTTTTGCGTGCTGGATGATGTGTCGCAAAAGCAGGTGGCTATCTCCCAAAAAGCCGAATCCCTGCAAATCAAAGGCACACTGCTGCTGGCCCGAGAGGGCATTAATGGCACCGTGGCTGGTACGCCAGAGGCCATTCAAGGACTTTTGGCTTTCCTCGAATCCTTTGATGCCTTCCAAGGGCTGGAATACAAACTCTCCCAAGCCGCAGAAATGCCATTTTTACGACTCAAAGTACGCATCAAAGATGAAATCGTGACCATGGGCCAACCCAACATCGACCCCCTGAAAAAAGTGGGGGCGTACGTCACACCCAATGAATGGAACGACCTGATTCAAGATCCAGATGTGGTGCTCGTGGATACCCGAAACGATTATGAAGTGGCCATTGGTACTTTTGAGGGCGCCATCAATCCGAATACAGAATCTTTTCGGGAATTTCCGGAATGGGTCAAAAATAACCTGCAACCGAACAAGGATAAGAAAGTCGCTATGTTTTGCACCGGTGGAATTCGCTGCGAAAAAGCCACATCCTATCTTTTGCAGGAAGGGTTCGAAAATGTATTCCATCTCAAGGGTGGTATTCTGAAATACCTCGAAGACATTCCAGAGCAAGACAGCCTTTGGGACGGCGAATGCTTTGTGTTCGACCAACGCGTCGCCATTAAACATGGTCTCAAGGAAGGTTCGTACGACCTGTGCTATGGATGTCGTTGTCCCATTAACGCAGACGACAAAGCACACCCTCATTTTGAAGAAGGGGTCTGTTGCCCCCATTGTACCGATACACTTACCGATGAACAAAAGGCGCGTTTTCGTATGCGACAAAGGCAAATGCGACTGGCCAAAGAACGCGGCACGCAACACATCGGTTCCACTCCTAACCCCTCCTCATCCAGTATATAATATGCGTATCACATCTGTTTTTTCATTCCGCCTCCATTGCCTCCTGGCAACTTTCTTTTTACTCATGGTGAACGCTGGTTGTAAACTTCCAGAAAGAACCCAACAACCTGCGCAAGAGCCCGAATGCACCGCAGAAGCGCCTTGTGAAGAAGACTTGCCCGCATGTGGCAATGGCCTCGTTGAAGAAGGCGAAACCTGTGACGATGGCAACACCAGCACAGAAGTCTGCGCCTACGGAGAAACCGCCTGCGAGGTCTGTGATGGCACCTGCCGCATCACCACGGGCACCACTTCTTTTTGTGGCGACGGCATCACCGATGCAGATAACGGTGAAGTCTGCGATGACGGCAATCGAATCGATAACGATGACTGTAATAACGTATGCCAACCGAAAACCTGTGGCAATGGCACCCTAGACGATGGTGAAGAATGCGACGATGGCAACAACATCAACGATGATACGTGTAAAAACGATTGTACCTCCCCTGTGTGTGGCGACGGCATTATGAGCACCGGAGAAACATGTGACGATGGCAATGCAATCACCGAACTCTGCGCCTATGGTGAAGAAAGCTGCGATGTGTGCAACAGCGCGTGTCAAAGCGTTGCTGGCATCACATCATTTTGCGGCGACAACGTCGTTGATCCAGCAGAAGAGGCATGTGATGATGGCGAGGCCAATGGGCTGCCCTCCTCGGACTGCCGCGAGGATTGCGTGTCTATTTCTTGCGGCGATGGGGTCATCGACCACAATGAACAGTGCGACGAAGGCAGCGACAATGGTGATGGCCACTGCAGTGATGCTTGTCAGGAACAACCTTTTTTACTCAAAGACATCAATACGGTGGCAACCTCCTCCAGTGATGGGTTTGTCATTGGCAAAATCAACAATCTTTTGATCGTATTGGCTTCAGCCAGCTCTTACCAAGTGCAGCTCTTTTCGGTGGATGCGGACACCGGCAAAACGACACTTTTAGTGAATCTTGGGACCAGCGAACCCTACGATTATGGTTCCATTCGTTTCGGTGCGAATTTAAATACCGACGAGCATTTGTACTTATTCACCGAGCTTTACGAGACGGGCACCTTGTGGAAAACCGATGGGACCCCCGAAGGGACCTTATCGGTTCAATCTTTCAATGCAGACTGTAACAGCAACTCCAAAGTCTGCTTCGGAGATGCGGGCGTGGTTCTCCCCCTCGTTCCCCCACAAGCACAGCCTCAAATTGTCTTCACCGGATACGATGCCACTTTCGGTTATGGCCTGTGGGTTTCGGACGGCACCGCCATGGGCACACAGCCCGTTTTTGGCAACACTAGCACCTCCATTCGGCCCACCGATATTGAAAGCCTCACCCCGTACGAAGACGCCGTGTACTTTATTGCTGAAACAGCCGCCACCGGCGAAGAGTTATGGCGTACGGACGGTACTGAAGATGGCACCGAAATGCTCGATGAGATTTACGAAGGCGAAAACGGTTCGATCTCATCGCTGACCGCGACCCCTTTGGGCCTCTTTTTTCAAGCCCGAAGCGAAACGGCGGGCTATGAGCCCCACTGGTTTGATGGAGAGACCATTCAAATGCTGAGCAACGTGCGCGCAAATGGATCCTCCTACCCGGTAGACTTTGTGACGTTGGATTCTCTGGTTTGTTATTCCGCCGAAGATGACGACCACGGTGAAGAAGTTCACTGCACCGACACCGAAACCCTTGAAACCGTCTTGCTCCATGACATTTCGGAAGGCTACCGAGACAGCAGGCCTGATGCCCTGGTGGCCACAGAAGACCACATCTATTTCTTCGCGCGCGATACAGACTATGTTTTTCATTTGTGGCAAAGCGATGGCACCCCTGCAGGGACCGTTCAAGTTTATACGGATCACCCTGACATCGTCGAAACCGAAGATTTTGAATATACCATGATGGCTTTGGGCGACCGCGTGGTGTTCAACGCAAAAGCAAATGAAGAAGGCAAATACTCCATTTATCAAAGCCAGGGCACCACCGAGCTCACCACCAACCTCTCAAGTGTAACAACCCGATCTTACGTATACACCCAAAACTGGGCGCAATACGACGGGCTCATCTATTTCATGGGTGACAACGGGGAAACCGGGTTTGAGGTATTCCAAACCGACGGAACGCCTGAGGGCACGGTCCTCACCGCTGATATCAACCTCGCCTCCAACTCAAACCTACCACCCGCGAAATCCATCCAACTCGGAGAGCTCGTCCTCTTCACGGCAGAGGGCGATAATCTTGGTGAAGAATTGTTCGTCAGCAATGGTACCACCGAAGGTACTTTCCGACTGAGAGACATTAACACCGGTGGGGGCAGCTCTTTCCCGTGGTACATGGGTATTATCGATGACACGCTTATTTTC